>VTLG01011320.1_pt1 | contig 26175 bp, 39 predicted proteins | sample 4694571 | NCBI WGS metagenome assembly VTLG01 (sample SAMN12604809, study PRJNA352737) | marine metagenome | biome: ENVO:00000447; feature: ENVO:00000209|ENVO:00000569|ENVO:01000036; material: ENVO:00002151; isolation source: viral sequences binned using virsorter ...
AAAGAACATTAAATAGATAGTAAGTAATAGGTATAGGAATAGATCCAATTGATAAAAAGGTAGGGATATTAAGAAAGGTTTACGAAATTGCTCTTTTTTTACACAAAAAGCTCATGTAATTTCATTTTTTTAACAAAAATAATAAAAAACTTTTAAATTTTAAATAGTTTTGATCCAAAACTTTCCCAAACTATCAGTTTATGGCTGAAAACTAACAAAAATATATCATTGGTTTCGTATTACCAGGTAAAATAATTCAAGCACCCCACGCAACTTCTTGCAAATTGCAAGGGAGCAACTTCAACACAATACAAACTTCTTATGAGTTTTTCTAGCCAAAGCAAAAATGACCAAGCAAAACCCAATAGCCAAAGACTTACGAACATCTGGAAAATATAAAATGCGAGTAAAGAAAAACAAGAAAAAATACACCAGAAAAAAACAAACCTTCAATGATCCCTTCAAGGAATTGGTCAAGGCGCTGCAAAGCAAGACGCACTATCCTGACCGAGTGGGAAAGGGAGTGGTGAAAGGCGATGATGTGGCTTCAATGCGTGATGTAATCAACAATGAGCAAGGAAGCAAGGATGTGTGATACATTTAGGAGATTGTCTTGATATACTGCCAACATTACCAGATCAAAGTATAGACCATATTTTAACTGATATTCCTTATGGTACGACAGCTTGTAAGTGGGATAGCATTATTCCCTTCGAGCCGATGTGGTTGCAACTTAAAAGAATTATCAAGGATAATGGTTGTATAGCTTTATTCGGATCAGAGCCATTTAGTTCTTATTTACGAACATCAAACATTAAATGGTTTAAGTATGATTGGTATTGGAATAAAAAACAAGGAACAGGTTTTTTAAATGCTAAAAGACAACCTTTAAAAAATATTGAGCAGGTTTTAATTTTTTACAAAAAACAACCAATATACAATCCTCAATTTACAAAAGGGAAACCATATACAATAAAGCAGGGTGGAGTAAGTAAAGTATATGATAATCCAGATAAGGAAATTATAACTAATAACAATGGGTTTCGCTATCCATTAACATTATTAGAATTTAATAGAGATAAATCAAGAATACATCCAACGCAAAAACCAGTCGCTTTATTAGAATACTTAATCAAAACCTACACTAACGAAAAAGATACAGTTCTGGATTTTACAATGGGAAGTGGCTCGACTGGAGTTGCCTGTAAAAACTTAAATAGAAATTTCATAGGAATAGAAAAAGATAAAACATATTTTGAAATTGCAGAAAAAAGATTGGCAAATACAATATGAAAATTGTCATACCCTACAAGCCACGAAAGCACCAAAAGGAAGTTCACAATAATTTAAAAAGATTTAATGTCCTGGTCTGCCACAGGCGTTTCGGCAAGACTGTTCTCTGCATTAACGAGATTTTAAAAAAGGCGATGCAGAATACATTGTCCAGACCACGATACTATTACCTCGCACCGACCTATTCGATGGCGAAAAGAACGAGTTGGGATTATTTGAAAGAATATACGAATGTTCTTCCAAATGTTACCTACCACGAGACGGAGCTTCGATGTGATCTCCCCAATGGAGCAAGAATACAGCTTCTGGGATGTGAACGACCAGATTCCCTTCGTGGACTGTACATTGACGGAGTTGTACTTGATGAGGTTGCACAAATGCCACCTCGACTATGGACTGAAATTGTCCGACCTGCCTTGAGTGACAGGGAAGGATGGATGATCGCCATTGGCACTCCTCAAGGTCATAACGCATTTTTTGATTTATACGATTATGCTAATCATCAAGAAGGATGGTACGCAGAGACTTTTAAAAGTTCCGAGACTAACATTATATCGGACTTGGAGTTGAATGAAGCAAAACATTTAATGCCAGATGAAGTCTATGAGGCAGAATTTGAATGCTCATTTGATTCAGCAGCTCTAGGATCAATCTACGCAAAAGGATTGGCAAAAGCAGAAGAAGAAAAAAGAATTACAAAAGTACCCTATGAGACAGGAATCAAGGTTAATACCTTTTGGGATCTCGGAATGGCAGATAAGACTGCCATCTGGTTTGTTCAACAAAAAGGATCAGCTTTCCACATCATAGACTACTATGAGGATAGTGGTGAGAGTTTAGAATTTTATGCAACTGTTCTCGATGAGAAGAAGTACATTTACGATACGCATTACCTCCCACATGATGCAAATGTCAGAGAGCTAGGAACTGGAGTATCACGAGTAGAGACGGCACAGTCTTTAGGAATGAGAACTTCCATTGTTCCCAAGCTCCCTGTCGAAGATGGCATAAATGCCGTTCGTATGGTCTTGTCAAGATGTTGGTTTGACCACGAACAATGCAAACATGGACTCGATGCCCTGCGTCAATATCGTTGGGCAACAACGGAAAGAGGAGAATTAAAAAATAAACCAGAGCATTCCTGGTGTAGCCATGCAGCAGACGCTTTCAGGTATTTCGCTGTTGGCAACAACCAGTCAAGCGAGTGGAGTACCAAAATACAATACAATAATTTAGGAATAGTTTAAAACACATGGCACGATTATCAAAACAAAAATTGCTATCATTGATAGCGCAGGAGATTTCAGGATCGCTTGGCTTCTATGCAAGTGACTTGTCAAAACAGCGAGAGAATGCTCTTAAATATTATTTAGGAGAGCCTCTTGGAAATGAAGTGGAAGGACGATCAAGTGTAGTCTCACAAGACTTGCTTGAAGTCATTGAATCCATCCTGCCGAGCTTGATGCGAATGTTTACGCAATCGGACAAGGTTGTTAATTTTGAGCCAACACAACCAGAGGATGTTCCTTACGCAGAACAGATTACCGATTATTGCAATTTTATATTTAACCATGACAACGATGGATTTGGAATTTTACAATCCATGTTCAAGACTGCTCTCTTGCAGAAGAATGGATTTTGCAAGGTGTACTGGAAAGTTTCCAAAGAGCAGAAAAAAGAACGCTACAGGAATTTAGACGAAACACAATACCAAGCTCTATTGATTGACGATGAAGTGGAAGTCATCAATGTAGAGGAAGTGGTGGATGAGAAAGAGGCAGCTTTAATTGAGCCAGGACTTGAAGAAGCAATGGTTGAATCAAATGTGTCTTATAATGTCGAAGTACGCAGGACAAAAGAATACGGAAGATGCGCCATTGAGCCAATACCACCAGAAGAGATTTTAGTTTCTTCCAGAGCCAAATCCTTAAAGGATTGTGATTTCATTGCCCACAGGGTGACAAAGACCATATCCGAATTGATCGACATGGGTTTCAAGAAATCCGATGTGGAAAACCTGCCAAGTGCCGAAGGTGAATTTTTTAACACCGAAGCAATAATCAGGCGAAGCTATGACGATGCTGCAACGGACTTGGAATCGAATACTGTCGATCCTGCCATGCGAGTTGTTCAAATTACTGAATGCTACATGAAAGCAGATGTCGATGGCGATGGCATAGCCGAGTTAAGAAAAATCATTGTCGGAGGAAGTGGCTACGATAGCTACAACATTCTGGAAAACGAAGAAATATCCATTTTGCCTTTTGCGATGTGCGTGGCAATACCAATGCCGTTCAGGTTTTTTGGTTTATCCATGTACGATCTTCTTGCTGATGTTCAGCTAATGAGTACATCCATCATGCGTCAAACGCTTGATAATATGTATATGCAGAATGCAGGAAGAACAATTGTCGTTGATGGACAAGCCAACTTGGATGACTTGCTGACTACCAGACCTGGTAGCATAGTGCGAGTGAAATCGCCTAATGCCGTTACAGCAATGCAAACGCCCAACTTCCTGAATGATGGTTTGGCGATGATGCAAAAGATTGATCAAGTAAAAGAAAAACGATCTGGCGTTCCCAACCAATTGATGGGACTTAATCCAGATACGATTAACAAGTCACACACCACAGCGCAATCTGTCAATCAGATGATGAACAGCTCAACGCAGCGCATTGAATTGATTGCAAGAAGTTTCGCTGAAGGCGTGAAAGAAATATTTAAAAATGTTTTATCTGTTGTCTGTGAATATCAGGACAGAGAAAGAATTATAAAATTGCGAGGCAAATTTGTTTCGATTGATCCCAGAGAATGGGTGAATCGTTATGACTGTACTGTGCAAGTCGGTCTAGGAACAGGAAACCAAGACCAACGGCTTGAAGTTCTGCAAAGAGTTTTAGCTGTACAGGAAAAGTTGTTACAGGCAGGAAACATAGGATTAGTGACTCCACAAAATATCTACAACACTTTAGAAAATTATTTACAAAATAGTGGATACAAGGATGCGAGTCAATTCTTTGTCAATCCTGCTACACAACCTCCACAGCCACCAAAACCAAAAGAACAAGATCCTGCTATTCAACTAGCAGCGCAGGATATACAAATGAGAGCAGCCAAGAATCAGGCAGACATACAATTAAAACAACAAAAGCAAAAAGCCGATGAAGTATTCAAGGCAGGAAAGTTAAATTTGGATCAGCAAAAATTGGCAACCGATATTATTAAGCAAGAACAAGGTAAGGAAATGGAAAAAGAAAAACTGGCATCAAAAATTATTGATTCAGCAATGATAAGCGAGAGTTACCGATAATGGCAACATTCACTCCGTTTATGCAAGGATCAGAAGCGCAAGGCATCATCGACAATTATCTTGGTGGTGGCTATGCTTCATCGCCCAATGTAAATACAGCAGGTCAATTTCGCAATCCCATTTTTGACATTAGAACTGAACAAGAAGCAGCAGGAACATTAGATCCTTCAGCTTTATATCCCAATCCTCAAATTGATTTTTCTGTTCAAGAAGAAATTGAAGATCCCTGTCCTATCGGTTATCAATTAATTGATGGAGTATGTCAGCCCATAGAAAATTTTAATTATGCCCAGAAATCTGCACAAAGTTCAGATGATGATAAAGAAGAAGATGTCTTAACTTTTAGTGAGCAAGAATATAACAGAATGAGAAGAGATCCTAACAATCCTTTTGGAGCAGGAATTGAATTAGATAAGTGGGAAGTGGATGAAGATGAGTTTGGCAATAAAGTTTACAAATATAAAAAAAGAGGATTTACACCGACTCTTTTTGGAATATTTGATTATATGACAGGTGGTGACAAAAGACGAAAAGCAAAATTTAATGAAGCTATCCAAACCATATTAGGACAAACACAATCGTCTAATTTTTTTGGAAAGAATTATAATCCATTAGCTTTTGGTTATCAAGATGATGATACATTTACAGAATATTCTCCAGAGAATTATTTAGCACAAGTAAGTGATGTATCAATTCCTGGAAGTAATCAAGGAGCAACTATGAGTGAATTACTTGGAAGTGTTGGTCAAGGAACACAAGATACACAACAAGTTAATACAGGACAACAAGGAACACAAGTATCACAAAATTTAGGAAGTCTTTTACAAGATAGTGGCAGAAGAGATGACAATGCTTATGAAGCTGCCATTGCAAAAAACATAGCCAGAAATTTAGCCGATAGAGATTCAACAACAGGAGCAAAAAAATCAACTGCAAGTACAGGTAGTGGCTTTTCAAAATCTCTAGGTGGCTTTTATAAAGGCAGGTAATGGAATTAGAAAAAGAACAACAAAGAGGAAACAGAGCCAAAGCGATACTCGAAGATGAAATATTCGTGGAGGCAATACAAAAAGTTTCTGGTGAGTTAGATACCGAATGGGTAAACTCACCTGTAAGAGATACCGAAGGCAGAGAGAAAATCTATATGATGAAAAAGATGCTCAATGTCCTTCTGGTGCAACTGCGATCCGTTATGGAGACAGGCAAACTTGCCTCCAAGCAGATCAATAAAAATTAAGGAGCAATAATGGCAGACAAACCTGCAAAGGAATCTGCTGTTTCAGAGCCAACCTTTAGGACAGATGAAACAGCACAAGCAATCGCAACCCTACTGAATAATGAAGAGACTGCAAGGAACGATAAAGAGCTTGAAACAAAAGTATCGGAAGAGAAGAAAGACGATCTTGCAAAAGATATCGAAGATCCTCTCCTAGAAGATATTGATGTTAATGAAAAAGACATAGTAGATAACGATGAAGCCATATCGGAAAGTGAAGAGACACTTTATGAAGTTACAGTTAATGGTGTAAAACATAATGTAAATCTCAATGAGCTGACGAAGGGCTACTCACGCGAATCAGACTATACCAGAAAAACAATGGATTTAAGTAATCAGCGCAAGGATGTTGAGTCTTTGCAAGGTGACTTAAAGACAGAGTTAGAAGCAGTCAAAAGTTCTCGAAATCAATATGCAACTCAATTGGATCAACTATCCAAACAATTGCAGCAAGAGGAAAAAATTGATTGGGAAACTCTCTACCGAGATGATCCTGCCGAGTATGTTAAAAAAAAGGCAGATTCAGACAAGCGTAAAGAGGCATTGCAACTTGCACAGCAAGAACAAATGCGTATCAACCAAGAGCAACGATCCGAGCAGGAAAAAGTCTATCGAGACTATCTTGCAAAAGAAAGGCAAATTTTGGCTGAAAAACTCCCAGTCTATGCAGACAAGAACAAGAGTGCAGAGTTTACTAAACGACTGACAAGTTTTGCAAAAGAGAATGGATATACCGATCAGGAAATCGCTATGATGGTAGATCATCGAGCAGTTTTACTGTTAGCTGACGCTTACCGATATAACCAACTCAAAAAAACAAAACTCACAGGCAAAAAGGTAAATAAACCTCCAAGAATTGTCAGCTCCAATGCTTCCAATGTTAGGGAAGAATCTGCTGAAAAGCAAAACCTTGATAAGAGAATGAATAAACTGAAAAAATCAGGACATCTTGACGATGCAAAAGATGTATTCAAGGAGATGTTCTTCAACAAATAGGAGAAAACTATGGGTGTACCTAGTAACACTACAGAAACCTATTCGAGAGTTGGTATAAGAGAAGATTTAGCAGATGTTATTTACAATATTTCACCTGTTGAGACACCTTTTATTTCCAACGCAGGAAAAGGTACTGCTACTCAAACGAATCACGAGTTAAATTTGTAGCTCGTATAAAATTGGGTTAATTCGGTGAAACTCCAGAGATGGACAATACCGAGCCAAGCTATGAAGGTTTTAATTTCCATAGTAGGTGTAACGACTAGAGAGTGAGTACCAACAATAACCTCTCCACGAAATCCCAACATCTTTTTAAGATGAAGATATAGTCTGAACTATCACTATATATAAAATGATAGAAGTTAAGAATAAAGAGTCTTAACGATAACAAGGTGGGCAAACAGATGCACTAGAAGCAGCAGCAGCTAATGCACAAATTGAAGGAAACGATTACACGCTAGATACCAGAGCAGCAACAGTTCGCTTGTCGAATTATACGCAGATAACTGGAAAAGCAGTAGGTGTTTCTGGAACTGACGAAGTCGTAAAGAATGCAGGAAGAGGAGACGAACTTGCGTATTATTTTTGGTACGCATTAAATTCGGTGAACTGCTGGAACACCCTAACGAGCAAGACGAGGGCAATCAGCACCCAAGCTATATAATTTAAAAGGTATATAGAAGGATCACAGACTAGGTGGTGACGAAAGGATAATCCACCCACGAGCGCCGAACAATCGAAAGATTGATGATATAGTCGGAACTTATGTGAAAGCATAAGAAGTAGGAGATAAAGAGCTTCTACGATAACAAATAAGTCAATTAAATCAATGACTTAAATGCAAATGGCTAAAGTTGGTAAAGAACTAAAAAGAGATATTGAATACGCAAATATCGCAACAGAAAACGCAAAGGTCGCAGGATCATCTGGCACAGCTAGAGAATCTGGATCTGTTGGTTGTTGGTACGGAGGAAATATTCCTGGTACTGGCACAGCAGCAGCAAACTTTTCTGATGGTGGCTTGAGTGCCGATCCAGTAGGAACAGGAGCAACTGCACCAGCAGGAGGCACTAATCGTACATTTACAGAAAGTCTGCTTAAAGCAGGTTTGAAAAAATGTTATGATCTTGGTGGCAATCCAAAGGTCGTTCTCATGTCTGCAAGTCATAAGCAAATCGCTTCTGGCTTTAACGGAATTGCGACATCAATTCAAAAAGCTGAAGATAAAAGAGTTATCGGAGCTGTTGATATTTATGTTAGTGATTTCTCAGAAGTGAGCTTTGTGCCTGATAGACACCAAAACGCAAACAGGGTGGACATTCTTGATATGGAATACTGGGGTATTTCTTATCTAAGACCATTCCAAACTACTGTACTTGGAAAGTCAGGCGATAATGATAAAAGATTAATGTTAGCAGAATGGACTTTGGAAGCAAAGAATCCAAATTCTTCTTTCGGAATCTTTAATCTTACTGCGTAATTATTAATTTTAAGGAGGGTGAAGTTAGTTCGCCCTCTTTTTTATTGAAGATCGAAAGATCAGAACAATAGAGGAAAGAATGAGAACTTTAAACGATTATTTTATTATGGGTGGCAACATGACTGCCATTCAAACAGCCGACAACGCAAGTCCTGTTGTGGTTATTCCAGACGAAGGAACGCTGAAAGTTATTTATATGAATGTTCATACTGTTATTGATGCAGCTACGACTTTTGACATTATGAAAAATGGTACGGACACAACTGTTGATGCAACTTTGGCTGATGCTACTGTTGATGAAACAGGAGTGGCTTTAACTTTAAGTGGAACAGTAGAATTGAGTGCAGGAGACGCACTTAACATTCAAAGCAATGGTGAACAATCTGCTTCAACAACAGCAGATGTAAGCTACATCATTAGAAGATAGGATCAGTTATGCCACAAACATATTACGGCAGACCTGGAACAACGCACAAGGTTGATTTTACAGCATCGTCTGTAGCTTCATCATCTGCTTTTGGAAGTACAACAAGCGTAGTAATGCTTTGTGCAAAAACGGCAGGTTGCCATTTTCAAGTAGCAAGTGTTCCTGTTGCAACAACAAGTCTATCCTTTTTACCTAAAGATACAGTAATGTATGTGCAGGTGAATGGTGGAGATAAGATTGCTGCCATCAGGGAAGCGTCAACTTCAGGAAGCCTGTTCGCAACTGAACTTATATAAGTATGACAAAAAAATTGTGGATTGATAAGCCAGATAGCAAATCGACTTTAAAAACTCGAATGCACATTGATGAAGGTGAAAACAAGTATCACTTTGAGGACATACAGGATGTCGCACCGATATTGGATATGAATAAAAAAGAAGCCAATATGGGTGCTGATGCCTACAAGGTCAGAGGAATGCAAGATGCAAAAATGTACAAGGTTGCATCCATCCCCTTGATTGTTGTTCAGCAATTGGCGCAAAAAGGAATCATGTCCAATGCAGGTCAGATTCTTGACAGACCACGATTTAAGAAATGGATCAACGATCCAGACAACAGACACTTTAGAATTTATCAAGGAAGTATTTAATGGCACTAGACACCTATGCCAATCTCAAAACGGAGATTGCTAACTATTTAAACAGATCAGACCTGACAGATAATATTGATACATTTATTGATTTGGCTGAAGCAAGACACGCAAGGGATTTAAGAGTTCGTGAGCAAGAATCTGATGACACATCAATTACAACTGTTTCTGGTACTCAAAGCTATGATTTACCTACTGGTTATCTGGAGATGAGATTTGTCACTTGGCAGTCTAATCCTTATACTTACTTAGATTATATGTCTCCACCTGACTTGTTTAGAGTGTATAATGCAGGAGAAGGATCTGGAACACCACGATACTACACTATTGTAGGAACAAAAATTTATTTAGGATTTAAACCTGATGCAGCTAATGTTTTAGAATTAGGTATATTTAAGAAATTAACTGCTTTATCAAGTTCTAATACATCAAATGCTATTCTAACGAATTATCCTGATCTGTATTTATACGGATCACTAGCTGAATCAGCACCATTTTTAATGCAAGACGAAAGACTGCCAGTATGGGCAGGACTATATCAAGAGGGAGTTAAAAGTGCCAATTTGTCATCTTCACAAGGAAGGACATCTGGTGCGCCTTTGAATATGTCAGCTAAAATGGTGGTGTAAATGATTGAGTTTGGTGAATTACTTGCTGATCTTCCAACTTACGCAAATCCTGGAGCTATCAAGGTAGATGGAGTCATCCCTGCCAAAATTGGCTACAGAGGATTTCCGAATTTTGCCGAGAGAAGCAGTAATGCTTTAGGAACGACTGCTGTTGGATTATTCACAGCGTTTTCCTCTACAGGATCAACCAACTATGCAGGAGATACGACAAAACTGTATCAGTATGATTCTTCACAGGCATTTAACGATAAGTCAAAAGCAGGAAACTACACAAACTCCACAACGGAGAATGACAGGGATTTCTGGTCATTCACGCAATTTGGAAACAGAGTTATCGCATCAAACTATGCCGATCCGATTCAGTATTTTGATGAAACATCGAGCAGCTTGTTCGGTGATCTCATCAGTACCATTCACGCAAAGTATGTGGCAACTGTTAGAGATTTTGTTTTTGCAGGTTATACGAAAGAAATTGAAACAGCCAAGACATTTGATTCAAATGCTATTTCAAGCAATCAAATAACAATTACAGCTCATGGATGGGCAACTGGTGATACAGTTGTTTATGACAGAAACGGCAATACAGCTTTAACCAACTTAACCGATGGTAGCACCTATTATGTTATCAAGGTTGATGCTGATACAATTAAACTGGCTACAACGGCAGCAAACGCTGTGGCAGGAACAGCCATTACTTTATCGGCAACTGGTGGATCGCAAACACATAAACTGCAAAAGTTCACAACGAACTTTCAACGAGTAAAATGGTCAGCACTTAATGACAGCTCCGATTGGACAGCAAGTACGGCAACACAGTCTGGTTATCAGGATGTAGTTGGAACGCATGGCAAGATTCAAGCCGTTGTTGGTGGTGAAGATTTTGCAACAATATTTTTTGAAAGAGCAATTTACAGAGCTGATTATACTGGCTCTCCATTGATCTTTACCTTTAATAAGGTCGCAGATAACATTGGAGCATTTGCTCCTCGTTCTGTTGCTTCCTTTGGTAACATGATTTTTTTCTTGGCTGACGATGGTTTTTATAAATTGACTGGTGGTCAGCAGCTAGAGCCAATTGGAAACGGCAAGATAGATGATTTTTTTTACAGCGATCTTTTAACTAACATAGATGGCATTACATCTGCAATTGATCCGAATAACAGCTTGGTTGTTTGGTCGTATCGTGGAGCAGGTGCGACAGGTGGCATTTCACTTAATAACAAACTACTTGTATTTAACTATGCCGTTAATAGATGGAGTACGGCAAGTGTTGATTTAGAATACTTGGCTACTTCAGCGCAAGAGGCATTCACGCTTGAAGCTCTTGATGAAATTTCATCTTCCATTGATACGCTTCCTTATAGTTTGGACTCGTATCGTTGGTTAGATGGTCAGATCGGACTCGCAGGATTTAATTCTTCGCACAAGTTTGGCAAGTTTAGTGGATCTAATGTTGATGCAACACTTGACACAAAGGAATTTGAAGGAGTCGAAGGAAAAAGAAGTACACTCATCAACTGTACGCCTATTGTCGATGTCAATGGATTTACTGGAACTGTAACAGCAACGCCTATTACTCGTTCTTCCCAAGCCGATGCCGTAACAGTAGGAACGGCTGTAAGTGAAAGATCAAACAATGGCGATTGTCCTCTGCGATCAACAAGCAGGTATCATCGTTTAAGAATTATTGCATCAGGCAAGTTTACAACTCTATCTGGTGTGCAAATTGAAGCTAGACCAGAGGGGAGAAGATAATGGCAACAAAACCTAAAAAAAGATCAAAGAAGAAATTAACACCTTTAGAAAGAATAAGAAAAGAACTTGATAAGCTAGAAGCACTACACGAAAAGGAAAATGACATCGTTGAAAAGATAACCGACATCATTGATGAAGGCGAAGAAGATGATGATTGGGATAATAAATTTGAAGGAACAGATTAGAAATGTCCACAAACGGAAATAAAAAAAAAGATTGGATTCCTAAAAATCTTAAAAAAGGTGCTTTACGAGCAACTGCTAAACGAATGAAACTAATTAAGGGCAGTAAGCAAAAGTTATCTAATAAAGACTTATCCATTATGGCAAAGAAAGCCAAAAAGACAGGTAATACTTTATTAGCTAAACGAGTAAATTTAGCCAAGACATTCAAGAAGATGAATAGAGCTAGAGGATAATGGCAACAAGTTCCTATAAGACTGTACCCTTATCCGTACCAGATCAAGCTGCCCACTTGCGCATGATCTCGGTTGCTTTGAATAATACAATAGGTGGTAAGGTTAATAGCACAGGATCGCTGACCTTAACGGCTAGTGCCACGACAACCACACTTACCGATGAAAGAGTGGGAGGTGGATCTATTATATTATTTATGCCAACAACAGCTAATGCTTCAACGGCTTTTGCAAACTTATATGTATCAGCCAGAATTGAAGGATCAGCCACACTAACCCATGCCAGTTCAGCCAATACTGACCAGACATTCGGTTATGTTGTTTTTGGATGATTAGAAAAGTATCACCAGACGATTTACATATCATTTGGAACGAAGTAGAGCAAAAAATCAAACCTGCTCTGGATGACTGCTACACGCCACAGGACATCATTGATGGTTTGATACAGGATCGTTTCCAGTTGTTTATCAGTTGGGAAGATTATGTTGAGAGTGCCGTCATAACGGAGATCGCACAGTACCCTCAAAAAAAGATTTGTCGTTACTTCCTAGCAGGAGGAAACAACATGGATAATTGGCTTGAGCCAATACAAAAAGAAATTGAAAAATTTGCAAAACATAACAACTGTAATTCTATTGAAGTTGCAGGAAGAAAAGGTTGGGCAAGAAAATTAAAAGGATATGAACAAAAAATATATTTATTTAGTAAGGAATTATAATGTCAAAGGGAAGTAATCCTCAAAACATCACGACAACAGTAGCCAATGAGCCGTCTGAATTTGTTAGACCTTATTTAACGGAAGCAGTTGGTCAGGCACAAGATTTATTTCAATCAAACACGCCTAACTATTTTCCAAGCCAAACTTATGCCGGTTTCGCACCTGAAACAACGGCAGCTTTGAATTTAGCTAGTACAAGGGCATTAAATAACCCTCTTCTTGGATCTTCACAGACTGAAATAAACAAGATTCTTCAGGGAGACTATTTAGATCCAAGCAGCAACCCATATTTAAGCCAACTTTACGAACAAATGGCAGGTGATGTTACTTCAGGCGTTCAATCGCAATTTACGAAAGCAGGGAGACTTGGCAGTAGTGCCAATCAAGAAACTTTAGCCAGAGAGCTTGGAAACTTGGCAACCAAAGTCTATGCTCCTAACTATCAGCAAGAACGAGCAAATATGATGGCAGCAACGCAATTAGCTCCACAACTTGCTCAAGCAGATTATCAAGACATTCAAGCATTAGGTGGAGTTGGTCAAACTAGAGAAGCGATGGAAATGGCACAGATACAAGATGCTATGGCTCGTTTTGATTTTGAACAGCAAAAACCATATTACAAATTAAGAGAATACTTGGCATCAATTGGAGCTTCCGTTCCACAGACAACAGCAACAACCAAACCTGTCTTTAGAAATACTGGAGCAGGATTACTTGGTGGCGCATTACAAGGTGCTGAACTTGCAGGACTTGTTCCTGGTATGGGTGCAGGATGGGGTGCAGCAGCAGGTGGACTACTTGGAGGATTTGCTTAATGGTTAGCCAATATGATGTTAGAAATGCTATTGTTAATGCAGGACACAGAACTCCTATTAATACAAATCAACTGAATCAAGCAGTATCTAATTATAGTGCATTGAATCAACCTGCAAAATTTTCAGTTTTACCAAAAGCTGCAATGACTTCTAATCAAGCATATAGATTACCTTCTCAAACAGTTGGTAGTCAGCCGGTTAATTATAGAGGATTAATGACGCAGGACAATGCTTATAGCACTCCTCAACAAAAAAGAACAACAGCAGCTAAAACACCTCCTAACTGGAAAGACAATTTACTTAACTATGTCTTATCTCCTAAAGGAAAAGGAATGGCACAAGGTCTTTTAGAGGCAAGTGGATATTCAGAAGTTCCAGTCACTTTCGGTCAAGCACTTTCAATGGGAATGAAAAGAGGTACTGAAGCACAAACAGCAGCAGATGCCAAAGCTCTTGCCGAAAGACAAGAATTAATGAACAATCTTTTAACTCAAAGTCAAATCTATAAGAACTATCAGCCATCAGGAAATCCTCAACATAAATTTAGACCTATGACAAAAGAGGAAAAATTGGCTTTTGGAATACCAGAAGATACACCTGCAAGATTTAATGAAACTTTAAATAAACCAGAAATAATGAGTGTGGGTGGTGGTACTAAACTGACTGTTAATTTACCTTCAGAGGATAAAGGAACTGAATCTTGGTTTAAATCAAGAGGAGATGCTTTTAGTTCAATAGTTGATACATCTTCAAAAAATAATGATTTAGCATTTTCAGAAATTGCTGAAATTAATAGATTTGAACAATTATCTGAATTAGCAAAAACAGGTAAAATGGCAGAATTTGTATCTGATGTTCAAGGATGGGCAGATAGTTTAGGAGTTGATTTATCTGGTTTAGATTTAGCCAATATGGGTGCTACACAAGCATTAAATTCTGTTGCAGGTCGATTTGTTATGGCACAAGTTCAAAAAACAAAAGGTGCTGTATCCGATAGAGAGATGGCATACTTTATGAAAATCTCTGCCAACATTGCTAATAGTCCTCTAGCAAATAAATTAATTCTTAATATGGCACGACAAATCAATAATAGAATTATGTCTGAAGATACTCTTTTAAATACATATTTAGATGAGATGTATGAAACAAATCCTAATATGTCAGCTTATGAATTAGAAAGAGGATGGAAGAAAAAACAAAGACAATTTAGAAAAGACAATGAATTATTTACTGGCGATATTGAAGAAGAAATAAAAGATTTCTTTAAAGAAAACGATATTGAATATAGCGATAGCACAAAAATTATTGAAGATACTTTAAAGAAATATCCTGATGCTAAATATGGTGGTGTTGCTGAAGATGGAAGTTTGGAATTTATTATGATTGATGAGAATGGCAAAGAAAAATATTTATACATTGAGGCATAATTAATGAGTGAATGGACAAATAAAAAGAAAAAGAAAAAAAATGAAAATGTTGATTCAGATGGATTCACTACTGAAAAAAAACAAAGCAAGTTTAGTGCCATTACTGAAACAGCAGGAGATTATGTTTCGGATGCAGGTAGACTTGTAAAAGAAGCAGGAACTTCAGCAATAGCAACTGTACCCTCGATGCCAGAGAGTATTATTAATCTTTTAAGTATGGGCAAAAATTTTGCATCTAAACAGTTAGGATTAGCGCATCCTGACCAAAAAGCAAAGCATATAGATATTCCTTTTTTGCCAAGTTTTTCTGAAGCAAAGTCATTTTTTCAAAGTCCAACACAAGGAACTGCATTTAAAGCACAAGAAGGAATACTCTCGCAAGGAAAACAAAATGAAATTAAAATGGGATTATTAGAGAAAGGCATTTACCCTAATAGTCCTGAATGGAAAAACCAATACTACAATGCTGTTAATGAAGCACTTGGAATGCCAACAAATGAATACGAAACAAAAGCAGGAGAAGTTTTATCTACACCTGCTGAATGGTTTGGTATGGGATTCCCATTTGGCAAAACAGCATCGAGAATAAGTGGTTTTGCAGGTGGTGTTAATGAAGCACTCAAGGCAATTGGCATTGATGAAACACACGCTTTGGTTGGATCGTTAGGACTTGATTTTGCCCTAACTTTGGCAGCAGGAGTAAGAAATCCTAAAATCATTAACCAGTTCAATGACAGCGTTAAATTTTCCCTTCAAAAAGGATCAATAAAAGATGCAAAAGAGTTAATGCAATTTGCCAAAGAGAATAACATTCCTTTATTGGGAGTGGAAGCTCTTGCACAGGCAACAGGCGATAAATCTTTAATTAAATTGGCAAAACTTGTTGCTCAATCAGAAAAAGGAAAAAAATACTTTTTAGGATTGAATAACAGGCAATTAGTTCTTTCAGAAAAATCAGAACAATTTGTTAATGATTTCTTTGGTGCAGGAAATCTCCGATACCTTGATGTTACTGAAAATATGGTGCAGAGCATTCAAAAGGCAAGAGATGGCTTAATGAAAAAGATTAATGCTCACGCAAGGAAGAATGGTTATAAAAAATTTGATGCCTCTCTTGTGGGAACACAAGCAACCAATGATGTGTATGAAACATTAATTAAATTATCTAAAGCTAAAAGCATAACTACAAGCAAATCTAAAGCTCTAGTTCGTATGGCTAATGAAATAAAGGGCAAGGATCAAATAGCATTACAAGCGTTATCACAAGGTTTGTTCAAGGATATTAAAGGATTTAAAATTACCAATCCAAAAGAAGCAGGTTATCTTCAAGAGATCAAAGGTTATGTAGATACAGCTTTAAAGCAAATTGACGGCTATGAACAAGGCAATAAAGTTTATCAAAAACTTTTCAATAGACTGGTTGCTCCTTTAGATGCAGCTTTGGATATTAGAGGAAAAGAAGCAACAATGGGTTTGCTTGAAAAAGTTTTGCTAGGAAAGAACGATTATGTTTCAGTTAGTTCACTTGCAAAGCAGTTAAATAAAATTGATAAAAAATTATTTCCTGAAGTGGCACAGACATTATTTAGTGAAGTTTTGGGCAAAGTTAAAATTAGCGAAAGTATGGGTGGTGCAATTAAAAATGCCTTTTATGGAACTACCAACAAACAAAAACAAATTGAATCTATTTTAAGAGGAGTGGCTAACGCACAAGGAAAAGATCCGAATAAAGTTATTAAAGGTTTTAAGGCATTCATTGATACAATGGAGGCAACCTCCAAATATTCAGGTGGAGAGTCCATTACAGCTAAAGCACTTCAAACAAGTGAAGGTATGGGATCAAAACTTGGTAAAATAAATATTGGAACTCCTTTTGCTTGGTTTGATACTTTGGTTGCAAATAAAAATTGGGATCAACTAGGACAAATTATTACTTCTCCTAATTCAATAGATATTATGGTTAGACTGGCAAATACTCCTGCTTATCAAAGAAATTGGAGATTATTGCTTTCACCATTAGCTAAAGAGGGAGCATTGGTAGAAGATAAGGAACAAACACAAAAGAAATATAAGGAATTACAATAATGACAGTATCAAATTATAGCACCACAGCCGACAGCAACAGTACGATCAATTCGATCAATATCGCAGAAGGTTGTCCTCCATCGACCATAAATAACGCCATACGAAATGAGTTGGCTGATTTAAGAACTTATCTCAATGACTCCTCGTGGTTTATTGTTGGAGACGGAGATGGTGCGTGTACTTTTACTTATTCAAGTGGAACGGCTGTAACAGTCGCTTCAACCGATGTGACAACAGCATATCACGCAAATAGAAGATGCAAGGTTGTTGGAACGAATACTGGCACTATTTACGGATTTATAGCTTCATCAAGTTTTAGCACCAATAGCACTATCAATTTCACTTTCGATTCTGGCTCGATTTCAGCTTCCGATGCGACAGTCGATGTTTATCTTGGATCTCCATACACGAACATTGCGACTTCCAACATCCCTGCAACAGCCGTAAGTGCAAAAACAACGATCACAAGCATAGATTCAGCCAATGACTTTATGCTGATATGGGATGCAACCGATTCAGCTTTGAAAAAAGCAACAGTAGCCAATACAGTTACACACCAGGATTTAGATTTTGAAGGCGATAGTGGATCATCCTCTGTGGATTTGGATTCACAATCTTTTGATATTGCAGGTGGAAGTGGAATAACAACAACAGCTTCAGGACAAACTTTAACTGTCGCAGGTGATGACGCAAGTACATCGGCAAAAGGCGTTGCTTCATTTAGTAGTGATAACTTTGCTGCTAGTTCAGGAGCTATTACGATAAAAGACGGAGGTGTAGCCAACGCTGAATTAGCTGATATGGCAGCCAATACTGTCAAAGTAAGAAATGCAAACTCTTCTGGAGTTCCTTCTGACTTGGCATTGGCAACCACAGAAATAATGATTGGTGATGGAACTGGCTTCACAGCAGCAAGTCTGTCTGGTGATGCAACCATGACTAATGCAGGAGCAGTTACGATTGCTGATAATGCAGTAACATTAGCAAAATTAGAAGATGGAACGCAAGGCGATATTTTATATTATGGTGCAAGTGGAACACCAACACGACTTGGAGCAGGAACATCAGGAGATGTACTGACAACTGGTGGAGGATCAGCTAACCCTGCATGGGCAACTCCAACAACAGGCGATATAACTGGAGTAGGCGTTACTTCACCGATTACAGGTGGTGGAACGAGTGGCTCTGTTACAATAGCCATACAGGATTCTTCCACAAGTCAAAAAGGAGCAGCAAGTTTCAGTTCAGATAATTTTTCAGCTTCATCAGGAAACATAACCATAAAAGATGCAGGTGTGGCGAATGCCGAACTCGCTGATATGGCTGCTAATACCATTAAGGTAAGAAACGCCAATTCAAGTGGAGTTCCATCCGATCTCGCACTCGCTACAACAGAAATTTTAATTGGAGACGGCACAGGATTTACTGCTGCATCGTTATCAAGCGATGTAACAATGACAAATGCAGGTGCTGTAACCATAGCAGATAACGCAGTTACTTTAGCCAAACTTGAAGATGGCACTCAAGGAGACATACTTTACTACGGAGCTTCAGGCGCACCAACTAGATTATCGGCAGGTACTTCTGGCGATGTCTTAACGACTGGTGGAGGAGGAGCAAATCCTGCTTGGGCAACACCGACTACAGGTGACATTACATCTGTCGTAGCAGGAACAGGTTTAAGTGGTGGAGCAACGAGTGGTGCTGCAACATTGAATATAGCAAACACAGCCGTTACGGCAGGATCTTACACTAATTCCAGTCTAACAGTTGATGCACAAGGAAGATTAACGGCAGCTTCATCAGGTACTTCAAGTGGAGCAACACAGGGCTTTTGTATTGCCATGTCCGTTGCGTTATAGTCTAAAATTAACAATAAATAAAAAAGGAGAATAAAAAGTGGCTCAAGATTTTGAAAAAGCATATAAATCGCAAGTTACAACTTCTGCCCATACATTAATTACATCCAATTCTGATGATGCGATTATTGGTATTCGCTTAACGAATATCACTTCATCTGCCATTACAGTTGATTGTTGGATTGATGTAGCAGCAGCAGGAAGTACAGCGTCAATTGTTTACTTGGCTGACGATTTAAGCATTGCACCAAAATCGAGTGTAGAGCTTATTCAAGGTGGAGCAAAAGTTGTCATTCAAAGCACAGATTTATTAAGAGTACAAGCATCAGCAGCGACATCGTGTGCAGCTTATGTAAGTTACATAGACGCAATTAGTGCGTAGTTAGGAGAAATAATATGGCTGAAACAAAAGATCAAAACGGAACTCTGTACATTGGTCAGGAAAGTGCCAAAGATGGAATTTTTACTCATCAGGCAACCATAGACGGAAATCATTACATAGATAGTGCAGTTGTGGCAGGAACGATTACTTTCACAGGCACAGTAACAGTAACAGGAAATTTGGTAATAGTATAAAATGGCAAATGTAGAAATAGATGGCGTAAACAGTAAAGTCTATACGGATCAGGTTGATCCCAAGACAGGTACGACCTTAACGCTTGGCACATCAGGTGATACAGTAACAGTACCGTCAGGTGCAACTTTAACTGTTTCAGGAACAATGAATGCCTCGTCCATTACAGCAGGAACTATGGCAACTGCAAGACTTGGGAGTGGAACAGCATCAAGTTCAACAGTATTATATGGCGATCAAACCTACAAGGCAGAACCAGGATTAACAGGTTGGACAACTGGTGGAACAAGTAATAGTTTAATTCCTTCAGCAACAGATCAAGGTATTTATCTAGGTGTTAGTTCAGCAACAGCAGCAAACTTATTGGATGATTACGAACAAGGAACATTTACACCAACTCTAGCTGATAGTAGTGGATCAAATGGGTGGACTGGAACTGGTATAGGAAGATATGTTAAGGTTGGAAATATGGTTTTTTGTCAAATAGTAAAATATACTACTGGCTCAAACGCTAATACTTCGAATGCTTATATTGGTGGCTTACCTTTTATTTGTGATCAAGTTTCTTATCACCCATTAACTCAAGGACAAGGACAATTTCTAGCTTCTGGTTTTGGATATGCATTCCTGTATCTTGCAGATGATGATTCAAAATTATCACTTCGATCTGGAAAATATGATACTGGTGGTGCAGGTGGATCTAATGAAACTGATTTAGATGAAATTACATCTGATGGCGCAATCGCAGTAAATTTTTGTTACTATTCGGATGCTTAAAAAATTAATAAATATAAAGGAGGGTACACATGGCTATAACAAAAGAAATTAAAATTGCTAAAATAGAAGTAGTTGGTGATTATAAAGCTATACAAATTGCTACTGATACAATTATCAAAGAAGATGGTGTTCAGTTATCAAAAAATAGGCACAGAAACACTATACATCCTGACTATGCATTATTAGCAAATGAAGATGCAGAAGTACAAGCAATCGCTAATGTAGTTTGGACACAAGCAGTTAAAGATGCTTGGACAGCTAAACAAGCACAAGGATAAACAATGTCAGAATTAAGAGTAAAATCAACAGGCACTTTAAAATTATTTGAGAGTGATAACACAAGTAGTGTTACCATCGCCTCACCTGCAAGTCTGGGTGCTGACAGGACAATCACACTCCCTGACGGAGATGTGACTTTAGTAGCAGGAACTATGTTAACAAGTGGTGGTTTAGTATTACAAGTCGTAACATCAGCAAACACAACTGCTACCACTAATTCAACAACAAGTTTTGCCGATTCAGGAAATTCACTTGATATTACTCCAAGTACAGCTACAAATAAAGTTTTAGTTCATTTTTCTATTCCAGTTAATATTTATAGAGCAAGTGGAACAAGTGCTAGATATGGTTGGAAAGTTTTAAGAGACAGTACAATTATTGCATCAGGAGTCACAGTAACTAATTATGGATATGTAGGCTCAAGTGTGGAAAAAGAAATGGGATTTGTTTGGAATTACAGTGTTTATGATGAGCCTGACAGCACTTCAGCACAAACTTATAAAGTTCAATTTGCTAATAATGAAACTGGTAATTTAGTTACACAGCCAAGCACTAATACAAGTTGTATAACAGCACTAGAGGTAGAGAGTTCATAATGGATAATTCAATAAAATTTTGGAAAGCAATAGATAATTTAAAGAAAGGAACAGAATACACATTTAATGGTGAAGTTCCTTTAACAGAAGAATTATTTAATAATATTAATTGGAAAAAAGATGATGGAACTTTTACAACTACCAATTTTCATTCAGAACTTACTTGGTCAAAAGTTGATACGGAAATTAAAAGATTACAAACTGAATATGACTCACAAGATTATGCAAGATCAAGAGAAAAATCATATCCTCAATTAAAAGAATTTATAGAAGCATATACAGAAAAAGAAATTGGTGAAGATTCAACTAAATGGAATGCTTATGTAATAAAATATAACAAAGTACGAACAAATAATCCCAAAGGATAAACAATGGCATCAATATTAAAAGTAGACAAACTCGATCCTCAAAGTGGAACGGCTCTGGAGATTGGCACTTCTGGTGATACAGTAACAATTCCTTCAGGAGTTACGATTACTAATAGTGGAACAGCGACAGGATTTGGCGGTGGAAAAATAGGACAAGCTGTTACCGCAACAAGAGCAGATGATACAAGCATAACATCTACTTCCTATACCGATACGAATTGTACAGTAGCGATTACTCCAACTGCGACTGATTCAAAAATTCTTTTACATATCAGCATACCAACTTGGATATATAGAGGTGGATATGCAAGTTGTAGATATGGAGCAAAAATTAATAGAGCCATATCAGGTGGTGCTACTACTGCATTAGTGACAAGTGGTGCTGCTAATAATCTTGGAGCGAGGCTTTCTGATTCTCCTGGAAGTGATGATGATGTAGGAACAATGTTCAATTATACACTTTTGGATTCGCCATCGACCACTGCCGCCGTGACGTACAGCGTTCAATTTGCTTTAGACAATGCTGCTGGAACAAGTTATGTCGTAGCGAATGTAAGTAATACAACAAGTTATATGACAGCTTTGGAGGTATTGGCATAATGTGGAATGATAGAATAAAATTTCATAAAGCAATTAGTGAATTAAAAGATAGTGCCGAATTTAGTTTTTCTGGTACTATTCCAACTAATGCGGAAGAATATAAAAAAGTTAAATGGAAAACTGGTGTAGATGCTGATGGAATCACAATAGATACAACAACTAATCCTCATTCAGAACTGACTTGGAGTAAAGTGTCAGCTAAAATGACGGAATTGCAGACTGAATATGATTCATTGGATTATGCGAGAAAAAGACAAAGAGAATATCCTACAATAGAAGAACTAGTTGTCGCTTTGTATGATACAGAGGATAAATTGGCTATCGAAAATAAACGAGCAGAAGTGAAAGCGAAGCATCCTAAATGAGTGACCTATGCGAATGTGGAGTTTTAAAAGACAAATGCACACATCCTAATTGTGGTGATGCTGAATGAATCCTGTGGATCTTAAATGTTCGACTGGTTTGATAAGTCTATCATAGCGATAGCTATTCTCTCAATTTTAATTTTTTTAGTGGTGGTAGTATGGCAATAGATATAAGCGACAAAACAGCAATCGCAATGCCAATTAAGAATATGATTGGTATAATTATACTAGTTGCCTCATTCGTAACAGCTTTTGCACAAATAACTTCCAGACTGACATCACTAGAAACTAAAGACGAATTAATGTCTGCTGACCTTTTAAAAAAAGCAGAGCAAACACCCAAGAATTTAGAAATCTATATGTTGATAGAACATAATGCGAAATCTGTTGAAAAAATAACAAAAGAATTAGAGTCAATGATGCACAACAAAATAAATATTGATTTTTTAAAAGACCAAGTTTCCAAACTGCAAAACGATGTTGAGGAACTAAAAGACAAGGTAAGAAACAATGGAAGTAATTAGCATTATAGTAATGTTTATCTTCGGAAATATGTCGGATCAAAAAGATAGACTAACACAATATGTTCCTATGTCCTCTATATCGGAATGTTTAAAAGAAAAAAGATTACTCGCAAGAGATGAAGAATTTAAGAAAGATGCCTTTTGTGGAGAGGCATTGGTAGAAATGAAAGATGGTGTTGTCATTACACTTCACTCTGAATTGCCTGAAGGAGCAATATTAGTTGATAAGGAAGTATCTAAACAAGCATTAAAAGATTGGACTTTAAGAGCAAAAGAAAAATGGGAAAACAAATAATGTTTAGTATGGCGATAGTATCAGCTTTGTCCTTGTATAGCTGTGGAATTTATAATGGAATGTCCATGAAACCACACAAGACAACAGTTTCTACAACAACAAGTATGACCGATATTGATAAAGGCGATAGTGATAAAGACCAAGAGAAACAATCTTTAGGACTAACAGTTAAACAAGAATTTATTTGGAAAGATGATTAATGGAAATAATTATTACAATGTACGCAGTTAGTATTGTTGGTGGTTTAATTATTATGGCAATACAACAATGAACGGACTTAAAATATCCTTCGCTGTCGTGGCATTCGTACTTGTTCAAGGTATAGGTGTTATCTGGTACATTTCCAAACTTGATTCAAAAGTCGATCAAATGTACAAAAACTTTCAGGAAGAAAACAAAAAAGATGTAATTGAAAACCAAGTCAAAATGAAGTTGGATTTAGAGAATCTTATAACAGATGTTAAAGAATTAACTAAAGATTTGAAGAAGATGCAATCAAAAGACAAGGAGATAGTAAAACAAAACAAAAAGATAGAAAAACAACATGAAAAATTATTCTCTCTAATTGAAGGAAATACAACCTCTGGTTATTCCTATGGAGATTAAATATGAAAACAGTTTTTTTGTTGTTGATGATTATGTCAGCTCCCAATCAAGTTACGATCAAGTATAATGGTATTTTATATTATACAGAGGCAGAATGTATCATTGCAAGAGATGGATATATAGATGCCTATAATAATAAAACACAAGAATATAAAGATTCAATTACAACAGATGCACATTGTATTCCCTTTGATGCATTTCCTCTAATCAAAACGAAAGAAATAGGAGTTTGAAATGTCGGATTGGGAATCACAGATAAAACATTTACAAAAAACCCTCGATGAAATCAAGGTTGAGGTAAAAGAAAATAGATTAGATGTTATCAAGTTAAAACAAGAAATGGCACTTGGAAAAGGTGCTGTACGAACAGCCATATTTATTGGGTCAATTTTAGGAGCAATCTATACATTCTTTAAACTCATGGATTAGTGGTGCTGATGGAGGTAATCGAAACCTCGATCTCTTACTTACCAAGCAAGTGCTTTACCACTAAGCTACATCAGCAGGGATTGTATGAATACAAAATCAATACTTATTCTAAGTGATACTCATTTTCCATATCAGATACCAGGTTATTTTGAATGGATAAAAAAAATTAAGGATAAAATAAATCCTACTATGGTTTTACATATTGGAGATCTAGTAGATTTTCATAGTGTATCACAACATTTACATAGCGCAGAGCTGCCAAATATTAAATATGAAATTAAGGATGCCATTAAGTGCATTAAAAAATTACGCAAAATATTTCCAGTTCCTATGCCTATTATTAATGGTAATCACGACATAAGGATTCAACGACTTGCCGAAAAGTCTTTAATTCCAAACTCTTTTCTACGCAACATCAATGACATTTTAGAAATAGACAAGAAGTGGAAATGGACTTGGCACGATAAACTTGTTGTGGATCTGCCAAACAAGACTAAAGTTTTTTTTACGCATCATTTTAAATCTAATGTTGTTGCTAGTTCTAAGGAATTGGGAATGAGTTTGGTGGTAGGACATCAACATACCCTCTCACAGCTAACATTCATCTCAAATCCTTTAGCACTTAATTTTGCATTTTGTGTGGGGTGTTGTATTAATCCCAAGCACGAAGCATTTAAGTATCAAAAAAACTTTATTAAACGACCAATTATTAGTATAGGTGCAATAATAAATTCACAGCCAGTTATTTACGCAATGCCTCTAAATCAAAGAGGAGAATGGACTGGTGCAATATGACAACACAAGATCCTTTAGTTCAATACTTAATGGATAAAATGGCTGCTCGATCTGAAGCAGGAATAAGAAAATACAATAACACAATGGTTACGACTCAAATGGGTGCTATCGCAGCAATTGATAACGCCATCGAGGAGTGTTTAGACCAAGCAGTATATCTAGAAAAAGCCAAAAGGGAGTTACAAGAAAAATGGACTTTGAAACATTAAAGGATGCTCTTAAATCCCACGAAGGAATGAGAAATCAAGTTTATAAAGACCATCTAGGCAATAGAACTATTGGCTACGGACATTTATGCTTGGATCACGAAAAATGGGAAGATGGAAAAATTTATCCAAGAAAAGTCATCGACAAGACATTTGAATACGATTTCAACATAGCTCTTAATGATGCAAAAAAATTAATTGCTCAAGAGAGCATTCATCCAGACGCATTCGGTGTTTTGGTTAATATGTGTTTTAATATGGGTAGTCCACGAGTATCAAAGTTTCAAAAAATGTTAGCTGCTTTGGAAGTACAAGATTATCAAACAGCATCAACAGAAATGTTGGATTCTAGGTGGGCATCTCAAGTTCCCAACAGGGCAAGAGAATTATCGGAGATTATGAAAAATGTTTAAATTAATTTTTATAGTATTATTTTTTTTATTGGTAGTAATTGAGTTTGCTAATTTATATATTTACGCACAACAAATAGGATTCTCATGTTAGGAAAATTATTTGGTGGAGGAGCAATTAAAGCTGTATCAAAAGTAATTGACGAAATTCATACAAGTGATGAGGAGCGTCTTGCTGCAAGAAATACAATAGCTAAAATAGAAGCCGAACTTA
>VTLG01014791.1_pt1 | contig 26172 bp, 29 predicted proteins | sample 4694571 | NCBI WGS metagenome assembly VTLG01 (sample SAMN12604809, study PRJNA352737) | marine metagenome | biome: ENVO:00000447; feature: ENVO:00000209|ENVO:00000569|ENVO:01000036; material: ENVO:00002151; isolation source: viral sequences binned using virsorter ...
TTCAGAACCCGTAGTAATCTCAGCGACTAACTTAGTCCCTATTTCTTTACCGTAATTCTTACCTTGGAGAAACCTACCGTACTTTTGGTAATCTTCGTCTTCAGCTTCAAGATTAGCATCCAACTCACCTCGGGCATCATCTGCCAAGGCCCTAAGCTTTGCTTGTTCCCTGTTGTCTTTATTCTCAGCCCCTCTCCAATCAGCTATGTCCTTTACAAAGGACTGAAAAGCCTTTATTTGGTTTTGGTCTGTTTCAAACTTTGGATCTAGTTGTTTGGTGCGAGTAAAGACAGAAACTGGGGATGCTTGGGGTGCAAGTTGGTAAGATCCAGTATTAGGGGCCGAAAGCTTATATTGTGGTTGAGCCACTTAGTATTTTACTGCAAAAGGATTGTATGATGTGTTCCTTCTATTGCTCAGATCCCCCTTAGGAACATCAACCTTATTAGGTTTCTTTTTACCAAACCAAGAGTTTCCACTATCAGCATCCATAGAAGCCCCTTGTAAGACTCCACTACTGGCCCCAAAAAGTGCAGAGATAGGATCTGGTTTCCCAGGCATTTGAAAGGACCTAAGTCTATTAAGGTAAGTAGCCTTTGCCCCTCTTCTTGAGATCCCTATTTGCTGTTGTAGATACTTAAAATTTTGTTTATCTATGGACCTTTGGAACCCTAGCATCTCCCGTTCTCTTCGAAGGTTTTCAGCAGTCCCAAAAGTGGACCTAGCAAGATCCCTTTCGATGTCCATTCCTAATCCTCGGACCTCTCCACCCCCTCTGGCCTTAATGGCACTAAGGGCTCTTTCAGCAGCTATTTGATCAAAGAATTTTTGCTCAGAAGCCTGTTCACCTAACTCAAGATTCCTTCGGCCCCTCAGTCTTTCTTGGTTGACTAAGGCTGCACGTTCTTGGGCTTCCCTGGTATTTAGTTGTTGGTAAGTAAGCCTTAGTTCTTCTTCAGCAGACTCTTTATTTTGTTGTCTTAGCTTTTCAGCCTCTCGGTATTGTTCAGCTTGTTTTCCATAAGAGTAGACAGCACTTGCCACACTTAAGGCTGCAAAGGCCCCTCCAGCACTACACATTGATCGGAAACCAAATAGAATTCATAGAAAGTATCACTTTTGCCAAAACCATAATTAGGAATAGACCTCATAAACTTGAACCCAAGCCACTGAAGCCACCTTATTGAATCATCGTTTTGATCGTGGACGTAGTTGTAAAGAATCTGGTGTCTATGTTTTAACTTCTCTACCCAAGACCTACCCTCTTTAAGGAACCGTTTTTTAAATCCCTCAAAGTTTCCATCAGTGAGCATCCAGGGAATTCCGTAAAGCTGATGATCACCAAACCCACAACCAAACATTCCCATAGGTTCACCATTGCGAACTATGGTGTTGCACTCGTAGCTTCTTTCAAAAGAAAACTGAAGGGCCTCTAGGGGGCTTAATCCCCCAGAAGACAGAACCTCATAGGCATCCTTCTTTGACATGATGGATGCGACTTCGTAGCAGTCCGAAAGTTGGGAGGGTCTATAATCAACGCATATATTGGGAACGGAGGTTCCACATACCTTCCCACTCGGCTGATTGGAATATGCAAGGGAGGAAAGTGTCATTTTTGAGCTTCACGCTGACCTCAGTGGATTTAGACAAAACAGGGAATCTATAGGACCCAGTATCCAAAGGGGTGTTGTTAAGCTTATGACCTGAGTCAGACACCAATCTGCCATTAAAGACATAGGTATCCGAATCACGGTCTGAAGGGGCTATCACCATAGTGAAATAACCCGTGTTAGAGTAGAGAACGGTCATAGTTCTAACTTGGAGTCTACCGTTGGTCATAGGGGTTTCATCTTCCCCTTGTCTTACCATGATCTCGCTAAACTCGTATTCGAACTCAAAGTTGATTCCAGCGTAGACAAAACCATCCCTGGTGATCGCTTGTTTAACTTTGTTCAGGGTGATGGTGTAATTCTCGTTGGTGTCTAAATCTGTAAGGCTGGTCCCAGCGGAAGTCTCTGAAGATACCGTGGCATTTATAGTACCTGAGACCCCTTCCGAGTTGTTGGTAATACTGGCCCCGTTATACACACCATTGGTAACGAATTTAGCTGAAGAGTCTGTGAGTGTCCCAGTGTTATTGGACCCCGTGTGAGTGCCTTGGAGAATGGTGGAATCAGTAGCCCCTAAAAGTTCTCCAAATTTAGAAACGTAGACAACCGAATCATTGTTGGAATAGTCAGTGGAATTCCCATCCCCGTAATAGGTACTTGCAAAATTATCAAAATTGCTAGTGGTGGTAACTTTAACTCTACGATCTAAATGGACTGAGTGAGTCCCTGACATTGTGGTCACCGAGTCATCCTGAGAAAGCTGCATCTTTTCCAGGTAGACATTAGATCCCCTTTGGACCACTAAATAAATTGCATCTTGTAGGAACTCAGCAGTGATCACCGTGGAATCAAAAGTAAACTTAGACCAAGCACTTTGGAGCTTGTTGGTCCCTTGCCAAAAGAACCTATAGACATACATCGTCTTAGCTGCATCAGAGTCCCCAGTGAGGACCAGAAGCATATCGTTATTAGACGAAGCAGCTAGGTGAGTGGCATTCCCAAGGATGTATTGGGGTATGTGAGAAGTGATCTCAACTGCATCGTTTGTCTCACTATCAACCTCTACAAAATACTCTCGGATTCCCGTGTGAGCCCCGTTATCCGTTGCGAAGAACACAAATCTTCCAGCACCTACTGGTTTAGCTGTAAGGTCAGCTTCAAACTCGGTGGTTACGTTTAGGGATACGTTAGTGGGGCTCAGATACTCACTCGACTTCATTATGAACTGAGTGAGATCCGAAAAGATTAGAATGGACTCAGAAAAAGGAACAGCGTGTTTGAGTATCGAAACTTTGTTATTGGAGACAGCCACATCGATAGGGTTTGTCTCCAGAGATGTCAGAGCCGTAGGTGTAAACCAATTATAGAATTCACCTGATTCCGTAAAGATGACATTTTCATCCGCAAGTACACCTAAGCGGTTTTGGTGAAAGAAGATGTCATTAATCTTTTTCCCAGTAAACGAAGGGAATTCATTGGTCTCATCGTCCCCAGCAATCCGAGCGTTCCAAGGGGTCTGTTGTAGGCTAAAGGACCCGTCAGTTTCCTTAATAAGCTGGATAGGAAGTGTACTGGCATCCAATTGATTCTGGAGTCCTTGCCCTACTGTTTCTTCCCAGACACCATTCTTGGCATCGTTTAGGTTGACATAAAAGTTATCTTGGAATTTAGCAGTATCCCCAGTGATCTTAAGCACTATACCTTCAGCTTCCTCAGGACCATGTCCAGGAAGTCTGGTGAAACTTGGAGTCTGATCTTTGAAGACCCTTGTGTAGACGTTACCTCTGGAATCTTGAACCTGGATGTCAAAATCCATAGCGGTCCCATCAGTGACTGTAGATCCACTTGAATTCTTGGTGCTTTGGATGTGGATGACAGAACCAAAGATGTTAGTGGTAAAAGCAGCGTGGCTAGTCCCGTCACTTTGAGTATCAAAATTACTATTAAGCCAAGAATTTGTCCCAATGGTTTCATTTAAAGCAGTCCAATCAGCAGCATCAGCAGACACTTGAGAAGTAGATTGACTGTTAAGTTCCGCTGCTATTTGGTTTGTTGAAATTACTTTTTCATCGTTACCAGTTGAAACTTTAGTTTGTAATTCAGCAGCAGTGTACCAAGTTGAAGTTCCCTTCTTTTTAATCTGAATCTTATAAGTAGTTCCGTAATCCCCAGTAGCTACATAAACCAAAGCTTCAGGATTCCTCTTGGCCCCTAAAGTACTATCTTTGGCTACTGTTATTGTCTTGTTAAGAATAAAGGTATAGTCAGCAATCGTGGTGGCTGCAAAAGATGTCTGAGGTGCTGAAGCAGCTAGGTAAGTTTTGACAGCATCATATAGAGTTCCAGAGGTCACGGTAGACCCCCCAGAATCCTTTACGTTTACTGTCTTGGCTACTCCAGATTTGTCAAAAATCTTAATTCTATCTGAGACATTAGTCCCCGTTCCTGTGAGTACCACAATATACGCTTCGTCCTCATCCCTTTTGAGAGCATGAATAAAGGCTCCTGAGAGAGAAGAGGTAGATATCTTTGCGATATGCTCAGTCCCTGGTCTTTTCTGGAGTCCATCAACAACATCAGAGACCCCATTGACTTGAGTGGTCCCTTGAGTCTTTAAGCGTATTGAGGCTGGCTGTTGTGATATCCCACCAATCAGATTGGGAATGGTACTTGAGATTAATCCCATTAGTATCCGTAGCGAACTCTTGCACCCCCAGAACTGACCCTGTCTATGATGGAGTAAGTTCCGTAGGCTTGGAAAATATTGTGTTCCCCGTTTTCACCTTCGGCATCCTTAAGTTCAGACAAAGCTATAAACTCATCGTCTTGTTGAAACCCATGAAGCTCGGTGTCCCCTACTGTTCTGTCTTGAAAAATCCTGGCAGCTTTAAGACCTATGTATCTCTTAGCAACTTCTGGAAGGTCATTAAAATCCAGTTGGGTGATTAGATCAACGTAGACAGCATCGTAATCATCTTTAATGTTAAAGGTGTGGTTCTTGGCATCCCAAACCTTGAACCCTCTCATCACCAAATCCTTGTTTACACTTTCGTTGACAAAGTCAGCCTTAAGAGTGTTATAAGGCAACTCCACTTCCCCAGAGGTAGCATCAGGTAAAAACTTTCTGGCAATGTCTCGATTAAACCACCAACCCATTCCTTGGGTGTCCCTGTCTACACTATTGAGAATGGTTTCTGCCATCTCAGCATCCACCAAACCTGAGTTTAGGGAAGACACGGGCCTTTCACCTATGGAAGACAGAAGAATATTTACTGTCTCAAGTTGAGTAGTTCTGGACATTTTAAAAAAGGGGCATGATAAGGGGTTAAAGCCAGAGAGGAGAAAGGGGGAAACTCTGGCCTTTGGGGTGACCTTAACACACCCCTAGTTTTCTTCGATATCTGTTGGAGCTAAGTTTCTATCGTATTTTGTAATATCTTTATGAACCTTTGTTCCTCGGTTTTTAATTCCTCGGGTTCTCTTCTTTGGTTTTGTTTCTTTTTCCAAATCTTCTTTTGCCAATCTCTGGTCTTCCATTGCTTTCCAAACTGACCTGGACATCCCTGGTGGACAGGGGTTATAGCGAGAATCTTGGATGAGATTTGCAAGGCTCATTTAAAGGGTTTGTTTTTAAGGGTGATGTTTAGAGAAAACAGGGCTCCCTAGAGGAGAATAGGGAACCCCGTAATCCAAAGGATAACATATGAAAGCAAAATGAAGTGGTGAGGGTTACAAAGCCACCACTCACTGGGCTATGGGCGATTAAGTGTAGAACTTAATGCATGACTCGGGTCTCAGCACCCCATGGCCTACCGCACATTTGGCAACCATCAAGGTCCCTTGTCTTCGCATATCGTACTCAGCTTCAATGCTGATGTCCTTAAGCTTGACAGTACCCACCGCAGAACTATGAAACGCAAGAAACTGAGTTGAAGCAAAGTTACCTGGGTCATTAGCAGTGTTGTTGGCATCAACATAAGAGTTGTTTTCACCATCAACAGCAGTGTAATTAGAGGTTGTGAGGTGATTGGACTTAAGAATGTTAACTCCAGCCACTTGCATCACTGAACCTCCCTGGTAAGAACCAGAAGCATTAGGACTCCAATCCCTGTTCACTGCTTTAGCACTTTGAATGAGGGCATAAAACATTGAAGGGGGCATTACGGCATAACGGTTTTCCTGAGGCACATGGTTCTCATCGAACTTTTGTGCAGCTTGGAAAATGTATTTCGCAACATTATCACCATCAGTGAGAGCATCAGATCCAGTATCAATCTCAATACCAGCCTCAAGTCCTGTGACTGTTGGTGTTTGATTCTGGGCTCCGATATCCACTAAGCGAAGCAGATTCTCATCCATTCGCTTTGCCAAGGCAGCACCGATTTCCTGGGCATAAGGGCCTCGGACATCGAAGTGATTCATCGTTTCCTCAAGGGAATCAATGAAGACAGAAGAGATCAAGAGATCATCAATGTTGATAGTGATCTCATTGGTCTTCACGTTTCCACCAGTGATCTCAGCACCTGGGGTATGGTATGAGGCTGTTGTCCTGCCAAGGGCTGGAAATTGAGCCGTCTTCCCACTATTAATGGTTCTGACGGTGGTCACGGGTAACATTACATTTTGCTCCTCAAAAGCGGTAAGGATTTCTCCAGCAAACAGCTTGAGGAACATTTCTTTTTGGGTAGCAAACGTGGTGCTGTATGATCCAGCAGCAGCATTAACTCTACCTAGCCAATTCGGGGTTGCAGCAGACATAAGGAATAATCTCCAATAAAAATTGTTAAACTACAGATTAAGTTAAAAAGCCTAAAATCTGTTTAGTAAACCAGTTTTTAAAAGAGACAAAGACAAGAAGATTGTCCTCCACGGAGGGTTTTCTGCTGTCCTTTAAAACTTTTGGTAAACCATTACATGATATTAGAAACAGAAAGTTTTTGCATGACTTCGTTTCTATAGGCTGGGTCAGCTTTGTACTTGGGGTCCTTCATTGCTTCTTTTAATTGAGCAACACTTTGGAACCCACCTTGACGGGCCTGTCCCGTACCCTGGACAAGATTCGGAGCCACACCCTGAGCCATAGCGTACTGGGTGTACAAACCTTTAATCGCAAAGTTTGTCTGAGCTTGATCTTGTGTTGAAAGGTTATTGTTAAAGGCTTCTATTTCTTGTTCAGACAAGTTATTGGAAGCCCAATTTATCATCTCATTATATTGTTGTTCCCCACCTACTAAACTGTAGGCTTCTCTTTGCATCAACTGGGTCTTAGCTTCTTGTCCTTCAATGAACTGATTGACAAGATTCTTGGGAATTCCAGATTCTTGTAAAGCTTGGTAAGCCTCTTGGCTAAGTTCCCCGTTTTCAGCATATTCATTTGCAAGCACTTCAAAGTCCAAGCCAGCGTTCTCCACTGCTTGTTCAGCTTCTTGGAGACCTTGGTCAACAGCTTCGTACTCATCTGGTAGCTCGGGATCGCTAGGTTCTTGCTGACTTTGTCCACCCAACTTTTGTTCCAAAGCTTGATAAGATTTAACCAAGTCTTCAGGACTTTTAAATTTGTCAGGTAACCACTCAGGTCTTTCACCCTGAAAATCAACATCGGTGATTTGAGGGTTATTTGCCTTTTCAGCTTTGTCCACCATTTGCTGGATATATTCCTGAGATTCTCCAGGTGGTGGTTCATAAGTACTAACCTCGGTTTGATTTTCTGCCATATTTATAATTCCCCTTTTTTGTTTTTATTAAGTTGTCCAAGAAGGTTTTCGCATAGTGAGGCCCTTCTTTTTTAATTTCTTAATCGAAGCTGTTCTCTTTTGGTACTCTCCGAGGCTCTTAAGACCACGTTTCTTTAGATCGTCCTTTGAGACAGCAATAAAACTTTTACCTCCGTAACTAAACTTCTTACCTTCGTATCCACCTTCGCCATACCGAGCTACATTAAAAGCTTTTTTAAATCCTGAAAGACCCTTGGCTTTTGTAGTGGCTTTTGGTGTAACTACCTTTTTATTTATTGCTTTAGGTTTTTCAATCTTAGGTGTTGATTTAACTTGGACCTTAGGTTTTACCGAGACTGCATTGGTGGATTTAGTCGTAGGTTCCTTCTGAGGTACTGGCCCCTTGTACTTCATATTGGTAATTTCACCAGCCCTTGCCTTTGCTTCTTTTTCAACCTTAAGCTGGCTACCCATATGCTGGACTTCACCAATGTGTTTCCCAATATCCCAAGCCGTAGCAGCGAGACCAAAAGCCCCTGCTTTTCCTTTAAGGAACCCAATAACTTTATTACCAACATTGGAGACAGAGGTAGGAATCTTAAGCCTGTTGGTTCTAGTCCCAGATCCTGAGCCTACAACCTTTGGTCTTTGATCCTTTATGCTTGTCCTACTTCTTAGACCCCTTCGGGCTGCTTGCCTATTTGTGGTTACAGTTGGGGGGTTTGAAATATTTGCACTGGGAACCTGGGCAGGGATAGCGAGGCTCCGTACTGTAGCCCCTCGTTCCCCAAGTGGAACTGGAACTCCCCTTCGGGAAGCTTCGATTCCTTGTTTTTGAGAGACACCTGAAACTCTACCTTTAGCCCCTCGCTTAAAGTACTTTCCTCTTTTTCCTTGTCTACCTTTTCCTTCATAAACTATTTCTCCAGACCGTGTTGAACCAATAAACTTTTTCCCCCTAGATCCGTATTTTGTTTTACGAGTCATAGTGCCTTTTCCTGAAAGCCCTCGTTTGTTGACCTCTTCCATATCCATTATGGCTTGGGTCTGGCCTTTAGTTAATTTTTTCCCTTTGGCTTTTCTGTATTTTTTAAGTCTATTAAAAGTATCCTGACTTATTTTTTTATCAGCCATAGTCTCTTCGGGTTTTAGAGGGGATTTTTAATTTATTTATCCCACCACTTTTCTTTTTCTTCTTTTTCTTTTTGTAATATTTATCAGTATCCATAAGAACTAATTCTGAGCCTCAGGTGTTGCGGATTCTCCAGTAAACTGTTCGTAAATCTTGGGGCCGAATTGTTTCACCATTTCTGGTCCAGCCTTAGACATAAACTCTGACATCTGTTGTTGTTGTTGCTGTTGCATCCTCTGTTGCATCTCAGCTTGTTTCTGTTCAGGTGTCTTAATGAGACCTTGTGTGTCTATACCCAAAGAGGCAGCCAATCGGTCTATGTAGTCATCAACATTAAGTTCACTAAGGACAGCTTCAGGACCCAAGGGTTGTAACATCTGTAGCATCTGACCAAGCTTATTGAGATCCTGAGACCTAGCAAGGGCCTCAACTCCAGTGACAATCTGGGGTCTGACAATCCCTTCAGGCAACGGTGGCATTTTCCCTTGCTCTTCAGTCCTTTGGAGAAGAAGACGAACTAAGGGTAATTGAAATTCTTGAGACAGTAGTGAGTAGACACCACCTAAAGATTGCTCAAGCTCAGAAGCTAGAAGGTTTATTTCGTAAGCAGTGACTCTCTCAGCATCCCTTTGGACCGCTGAGTTTAAAAGAAAAGCATAAGACAACCGCTCAGTAATAGTTCTAGACATCTCAAGGGGGACTCTAAAGTCATTGAATTTATTAAGTTGCAATACCCCAACGTCATTGATGTCACCTTGGATGATCCCACCATTGCTTGTCTTTGCTATGAGCCTTGGTTTAGTGGTGGAATTAGGACGAACCATAAAGAGAACTTTGCTGGCAGCAGCAGCCCCTTCAACTATAGCTCGGGTAAGTCCTTCTAAAGATTTGAGATCCCCGAGATACTGTTCTACCAATCCTCTTCCGAATGACTCCGATTCAATCCTATCGAACCTGAGTGCCAGGAATGGAAGCTTGCCAACTGGATACATACCCATAGAGGTTGGGATGATAACCCCAGCAACCTCTTGGCGAACCAGCCATTGCTGATCGTTGTCTAAATAAATATAGGTATAAAGATCCACCTCTTCTTCTGGTGAACCTGGACCATCTTCTACATCACCAATAAGGGCTCGGGTTTCTGGGTCAAGCATTACTGGAGCAACCGTTTCCTTGGTAATGATCTCCAATACATTACCCATTGCATCCCTCTGAACCACATAGCGGTCTAAAGGAAAAACCCTCATTCCCCCAAAAGGTGGAAGATGGACTAAAACATTACCCGAGACCAACAGAAGCTTAAGGGCCTCGTAACAAGGAACCCTAAGGTTTTGTATTTCTATCTCGGAAAGTATCGTTCTTTCTATGCGAGACAAAGCCTCTTCAACTTGGCCCCTTTGTCCTTCCCCTTGGAGCATCGATAAATCAAAGTCATCTACTACCAACCTGAAAAAAGGACTGTTGGGTGGGAGCAATGCCATGAGCATTTTAGCTGCCAAATTGTTGACAGCCCTAGCCCCTATAGATTGAAAAGGTGTAGGATAAGTTGTGGAACTGGAATGCCCCTCGGGTGGAATGAGGGTAGGTATGGTAAGTTCAGAACACTCTCTGGCCCGTCTTAAAAAAGGTTCTCGGTTTGTCTCCAGTTGGGCATATCTTGACTTTGCATTTACATCAAGGGGCATCAGGTCTGAACTTGAATTCCAGCTTTAAGAGGGATATACAGACCACCTCCTTTCCTTAGTTGTGACTTACCTTGTTTTCTTGATCTTCGTCTTCTAGCCATAAGGGAAGCTAATCTAGGGTCACCCTCCATCGAGGCCATAGCGTTAAACTGGTCATCCCCAGGTAAATCCTTAGGGCCATAAACTTTTTTGTAATTTTCAGAGAATTGTTCCGCCACACCAAAACCCGTAGATATAGCTTCCCCAATAGCTTCAGCGGAATCTTGTAAATTTTCCCCAGCTTCAGCCCAAGAGTCTTTAGTGTCTTCTAAATCTTCTGACCAATCATCTGATATTTCTTCAAAAACACCCTTTGGTTTTCCTGAAATAACACTATCCGCTGCATCAACTATGACACCCCCAGCTTTGGCAAGGTCAGTCTTTTTCCATTCGTCTTCTACAGTTTCAACAACTTCTTGAGGGGTTGGAACTTGTATGTTTTTTGTCACAACTGCTAAAGGATTGTCATCATCCTCATCTTTTTTATTCCCACCAGAACACATCAGCCCACTCCCTTCACTGAAACAACACTTCTCCCAGTAGGTATCTTTAAATCTTTTCTCATCATTTTTCTCAATCTGTTCTTAGATCCTCTTTGTCTTCGTTTAAGTGATGGATCAGAAGAACCACCAACCACTGAACCCCCAAAGCCCACATCATCATCGGAAGCACCCCCACCACTGTTGTCTGAAGTAACATCGGTGTCTTCGGTGTAATCCTCGACTTCACTCTCGGGGTTAAGAAATCTTCGAATACCTCTTCTCCCCAATCTACCTTCAAGCCACTCTCCACCTTCCCAAGCTTTAAAAGCTTCGCCATAGTTGGTAATAGGTTTCAAAGTGTTATCTTCGTATTCCCAGCACATTTTTAGATTGGGTGAGTGTTGTCTTCGCTATCATCTTCTTCTTCCTCCAGGCTAATCATCTGAATACATTTTTCCACAACGCTGCGTTGCCCAACGCTATACCAGATTTCACGATCAGTATCGTGGAGATCAGGACAACGAGAAGGATAAAGCTGATCGAGAAGATCAACCAATTCACCAACTGTCTGTGGAGCCATGACGATAGCTTAGGAAAGAATCGAGACATACAATATAGATCCCGAAAGCAATGAAAAATCTTCTATAAGGGTACGGGGTTAAAAGTACGAGTGCCGTCAAAATTAAAAAGAAGAGGGCTTTTGGAAGGAAAGTCAAAATCTTCCCAGCGTAATATTCTTGCAAGTCGAGCCATCTGAAGCTGATTGTCAACATTGTTTTTTCGATACGTTTCACAAATGGCATTTTGGTATTCATCAGGATCATATTTGCTAAGGATTTTTTCAGCAGTCTTTGGACCCACCCCTGGACACCCAGGATAATTATCTGTTGAGTCCCCCGTCAATACTTGTTTGTAAAAATTATAATCTGCTTCGGCCTCGCTGATCTCAAAAGATTCCCCAGTGTCTGGGTTATAGTGAGTACCAGGAATGGTCTTCATGTCTTTGTCTATTGAGACACCAATCTTAATTTGTTTCCCTGGTTTTGTCATGTGGATACCCATGACATCATCAGCCTCTAGGTAATCATATTGGATGCTTTTGTATTCATGAGACAACCATCTTCGTATCCCTCGCATCCCAAGAGGTTTCCTTTGATTTTTTCTGTTCCCCTTGTACTCAGGATAGATTTCTTTTCTGAAGGATTTGCCGTTGCTGAAACAGATCCTCAGGGTGGATTTCTTAGCTGAACAAGCTAACCTAATATCTTCAAGCATCTCTCTTGCTATTGTCTTTGCCTGTTCTTCATTCATAGACAAAGTCCAATCCCCATCACCCCAGTAGATTTCCATCTCTGAGGCGAAGCAAGCTTTGTGTAGAATGATATCACCGTCTATAAAAATAAGTTTTCTCATAATGTTCCCTTTCTTTTCGTTTTCTAGTTACTCGGACTTCTTTTTCCTTATCCTTTCGAACTTTTTCCATAGCTATAGTCTTTAGTTCACTTCGGACCTTGAGGTCCCAAGCATCCATTGGCATAGGCCAAGTGACCTTGGTCTTGCCACACCTTCCTTCAACGGTCCCATTGGTCCTGAAGGAAATTAAAACGGGAGCCCCAAGTCTTCCGTTTTTCTTCACCCGTTTAAACCCAATCGATATAGGGCTTAAGAGTGAGTAATCTTTTAACATTCCCGAGAAAACCTTTGCGTGTCTTCTCGCTAACCCAACCATTTTCATCTCATCCATGAGACTCCTTAAGTTAATGAGTTTCGGCCCAAGTCTGGCCCACTTTGAAACTGGCATCCAAAGGACACCGAAGCTTCAGTTTTACTGCAACTTCCCTTGCAGCTTGAATCATCAATTCCCCTAGACGATTTTCAATTCCCCTGTTGACCACCCATTGGACCTCATCGTGTATCCAAAGCCTTTGGTGTCCCTGGATCATATGGTCATCAGCTAGGTTGTTAATCATGACAACCCATTCCTTGCAGATGATTGCTCCAGCACTTTGAAGAAGGGTATTGAGAGCAGCGTGTTGGTGTCTGATGGGAATTTTTCTACCGTCTAAACCAAGGATAAATCCCTGCTTGGCTCTTTCGCTAACGGCATCCTGAAGTTTCTTGAGGGCTGGTAGTTGAGACAGAAATTTTCTTCGGAGTGAGGCCCCTGCTTTTGCACCCTTTCCAACTATCTGACCTACCTTAAAATTTCCTGCGCCATAGAGAAACCCATAGATAAAAGTCTTGGCTTGGTCCCTGGTTTCAAGCCCAGCAGCCTTTTGGTTTTCAGTGTGGATGTCACCTTCCAGAAGTTTCTGGGTGTATTCCCCTCCATCAAATCTCCCCATGTAATGTGCTAGACACCGAAGCTCCAATCCTGATAGATCAGCCCCTACAAAAATTTGATTTCGCGGGGCATAAAAAAGCTCTCGGCATTCCTTTCCAAACGGGACTCTGACCGAGGGGACTTGAGCAAGGTTAGGGTGGGAGTGGGTGGCTCTAGCAGTGACAGCCCCTTGGGTTCTGACTCTACCGTGAATGGTTCCTTCTTTTGTCACACACTTTAGCCATGCCTGAGATCCTTCAGCCAACTGGGATATCCTCTTTTGAATCATGAGGTATTTTGCCAACAGCTTTGCTTCTGGAAACTCAAGCATGGACATGACTTCTTCATCTACCCGAGGCTTACCCTTGGGTGTCAAAAGCTTCGGTTGCCAATCGTATTTTTTCTGGAGACAAAGAGCTATGTGGTCTCGGGATCTTGGGTTGAATTCGATCCGTTCAATTTTTTCGTACTCGCATCCCTTTGTAATACCTCTAGATTTATTGTTAACCAAAGGCACATGGACTCCACGGGAGACCCACCATGAACCAAAGGTTTCTTTAAGGTCCTCTTCAAGCTCATGCCTTTGAGTGGAGAGTTTCGCATAAAGTTTTTGTGCTTCGGCCTCATTGAAATCAATCCCAACCTTGGTTTGGTTCAGACAGATCCTATGAATCTCATGCTCCAAATCTACAGCTTGGGAAGAGGACTCAGTTCTTTGTATGTGATTAAAGAGATCACGGGTAAGAAGTACATCTTGTCTACAGTACTTCAACATATCTTCGGTGTACTCAGACCAGACATCAGGGCTCTTGGCCTTTGGGTTGTCCAGGGAATAGCCCCAAGATTCCAGGGAGTGACTCGGTCTCTCAGGCCAGAGTAATCTTGAGATCACCAGGGTGTCCCAGATTTGCCCAGTTTCTACCCATCGGGGCCGAAGTTTCTTTATGGCAGGAATATCAAACTCCATGATGTTATGACCAATCAACTGGTCAGCTTCACTCAAAAACACCAGTCCATCCTTTAGTTTGTCTGGAGGAAACTCATGGACCTGATTGGTGTCAGCATCCACTGCTACGATACAATGGAGGGTCTTAAGGTTGTTGAGTAACCCGTCTGTTTCGATGTCAAAAATCAATCGCATTTTGGCTCTCCCCCTGGTCAAATACTTTTTGTAGTTCTGGGTCTACCTCCCTCAATCTTCCCGTGTCTCTGTTGTACCGAAGGTAGCAAGCAATCCCTGTTTCTCCCGAAAGTCTGTTCTTAAGAATCCTTACCGTCACAAGGTCAGGGTCCTCACCTTGTTGGTCTCTTTCCAACCCAATAACATTGTCTGAAATCTGAGCTATAGAGGCCGAGCCCCTGAGAGAATTGATACTAGTCTGAGCCCCTTCTTCGTACCCTTTACCAAAAGGTTTCTTGAGATGAGAAATAATAATTAGACCAACCTTAGACTCTTGGACAAATGATCTAAGTTTTGTCATAAGGACATCAATGGTCCTTCTTTCATCAGCCGTATCTAACCCAGAGACAACGATGCTGATGTGATCAAGAACAATAAAATCACAATCCAAACCTCTGGCTAAGAACCTAAGTCTTGCCATCAGATTATCTTCGTCCAAGGAGCCCCAGTGATCGTAGAGATACAGTTTTCTAGAAAGCTGAAGATCGTTCATGGCCCACTCCATGTGATCTTTATCCTCACTGGTAATTTTGTTGAGGTGATAAGGGGTGGAAAGATGGAGAGACAGCAACCCTATAAGGGTCTTAAGATTTGATTCCTCAAGGGCAACGTAGCCTATGCGGAGACCATTTTGGATTAGGTGAAACGCTATCTCTTTGGCTGCTTGAGATTTACCTTGGCCCGTCCCAGCAGTAATACAGACAATCTCTTGCTTACGAATCCCCTTAAATTTTTCGTTGAGTCCTTGGAAGGGATACATATAAGAGTCTTCATCTTCAGTTCGCAGATAGTTTTCCCAAACTTCCTCGACTCCTACGATGCCGTCTGGTCTCCAAGGTTGAGCTTCCCAAAGAGCAGAATTAAGTTCTTCAACTCTACCCTCCATAAGCATTGCATTGGCATCCTTTAGAGGTAGAGAAACAATGTAGGCTTTACCAGGAGACAAAAGAACTGCACACTCCTCGGCTGCTTTTCTTCCAGCATCATCTTGGTCAAAACAAATCTTTACCTGAGAAAATTTCTCAAGCCATTCCAGATTCTTTTTAAAAATTTTCTTTGCTTCCGCTGCTCCATTCGGAATTGAGACCACGGGCCATTTACATTCACCGAGTTGAGATATTGTAAGAGCATCAATTTCCCCTTCGGTGACAGTGAGGATTCTTCCCCCTTTCCATTTGTGTTGGCCCCAGAATTTTTCTGATGATTGTCCTGTCCACCAAAAATCTTTGTCCTTATTTCTGATCTTCTGACCAGTAATCTCCCTCCCCCCGTCACGATAATTTGCGATGTGGACGGTTTTGTCTTGGTAAAGTGCTGTCCTATAGTCCCATCTCTTCGTAGTGTCAGCATTGATCCCTCTTTTTTTAAGTGGTTTTACATCCCCTAAAATTAGATCAGTAATCTGGGAAAGCTTCCCTTCATACTCATGATTCTTAGTGTGTTTTTTACAACTGAAGCAATAGGTGTGATCCCCGTAGTCAGCTAAGGCATCACTTGATCCACAATCTTCACATGGGAGATGTCCCTTGTGTTCTCCGCTATCCAATCCTTCGGTATCCATCGTTTCGCCCATTTGTATCCATGTTTATCGGCCCACTTGGAGCATGATAATTTTTTAGCACCCCCAACTATTCCGTTGGGGGCTTGGAAGACAAAGCGGATATCGAGGTCAGGGTGTTGCTCTTTAATGGCTAGGTGTTTTTTTCTATCGTCTGCTTTAAAAAACCCTTTGCATTCGACAAGGATTCCATTGGGTAAGATAAAGTCAGGGATATAAATATGAGACAGAACATAAGGAATATTGACTGTCTCAAATTCGTAATCGACACCAGCCTCGGTTAAAGCGAGAGCAATCGACTTTTCGAATCCGCTTCGAAATTTTTTCTTAAAAATCTTCGGTTTCACTTTCAAGGGCTCGGTCCATTTGCTCTTTGTCATATGCGAAACCCTCTTCTTCCTCTTCAAAACCAAAGGCTTTGGGATCAGAGTTAACCCCGTAATGAACGAGGTCTATGACTTGGACTGCCTTGAGCCGAAGAGAAACTCCAGCTTTCCCCTTGTTTAAATAAGGGGCCATGAAGTAAGCAACTTTGACTACGGACCCGTTGCCAATCCTAAAGGACTTGTCTGTAATCAGGTTTCCCTTTGCATCAAAAACCTGAGGGTGCTGTTCAACAGTTTCCCCGTCCCTAGTGACGAAGGATTTTTTCATGTTGAATTTAAATCGGATTTCTCCTGTTTCCATTCCTTCAGTATCCTCAACTATCCTCCAAGGGAAATGTTCAACCTTAGGCTTTTTCTTTCCCTCGGTGTGCATCTCTACCTTCTTGTCTATCTCAGACTGAATAAGAGCTTTGAATTCCTCTTGTTTAGATTTGTCTAACAAGATTTCTATGTTAAATGTTTGGTATTCCTTATCGGGAACCATTACCTTGGCCCAATAAGCCTGTCCTTTTACCGTCCTGGTTAAAGCTGCCATATACCTCCTAATGGTTGGCGTTTATTAACAAAAGAAGAAATCTGAGTCCTTGACTTGAGAGACATCAAGATTCCCATAAGCTGGGGGATCAGGAAGATCAGAAACCCCAAAAGATTTCATTTGATCGTGCCAATCGCCCAGTACATCCTCGGTATACATTTCAACAAATGCTTCCCGAAGAATTCTGTTAAGAAGGGGGGCCTGAGAGGCAACCGCACCATAAGAATCATGGACACAATTGACCTGGGTCAGCCCTAGTTCCCTTGCCTTTTTAAGTGTTAAATGAAGATGTGCTGCATCAAAGGAATGGATCACATTTGGTGGGGTTGACTGTCTGACCTTTGGACTTTCAACCCTTCCATCTTGTTCCTCGGTGTACCTCATCTTTATGGTATTTCCATAAAGTTCTGTCTTAATTCTTTTCGATCTGTACTCAGGGTAATATTGGAGACAATCAAAACCTGAAGGTGAAGTCCACCTAAGGTGATGCCCCTCATCTGCTATTTTCTTTGAAACTTTTTGAAAATATTTCATCCCCTCGGCTGCTGCGACTACTACCTCATCGATAGCCTTTTTGACAAAGGGGCCGATATAGCTGGCAGGGCCGAAGGTATCAGTCCCTTGGAGCTTTCCCCCATCAAATGGGTAAGCCTTACCTTTGTCTAAAATTTCCTGGGTGATGTAATCTTTTATGTAAGCCTTGGTGGAAAATAGAGTGCCACCATAGGGGTAAACCATCGTGGGTTTCTTTCCGAGCTTACGGGTTAATAATCCACTCTTTTCCCACTCTCTGGCATAGTGGTGATTCTCAAGCTTTATAAGTTCAGCGACACGGTCAGCAACCCTTTGGTAAAGGTCTTCAGGTTTATCCTGGGGGATGAGGTTAACAGCCCTTGCAGTGTCCTCATGTCTCAAGAGTGCAGCGTAGTGCTGGATTCCGTTTTGTGATCCATCGGTTTGGACAAAGAGAGAACTGATAAAACCCTTTCCTCTTTTTACAAACCCAAACCACTCGAAACAAAAGGCTAGGAATCCCCAAGGTTCCGAAGCTTCTTGCCACCAATCGAATCCGATAGGGTCTTGAGCAACCCTAATGATGTCAGCCTCATTTGCCAGGACCCAACCGTAGCGTTCCTCTAGTGAGACTTTGTCAAACCCGTACATATTTGCACCGTGGACCGCTAGGGCTTCCACTTGGTTGTCATCTACCAAAGGTAGACCAAGACTAGACTTGAGTAAGGACCTTGAATAATCAGGGCCTTGAGGACTAAGGAAAGAAAAACAAGGGTACAATCTCCCTCGGAAATCTGCTTGCCAGACAAACCAGAATTCTTTGTACTTGAGAAACTGGTCAGCCATCATAAGGGTTCTGATAAACTGGATTCTTTTGCTAGTCTGTCTTTCGTTTGATCTATGAATGCCCCCTGCCATCTGAGCCCAATCTTGGTAAATCTTAATTTGTGACTCGGTCATATCCCGTCTTCTAATACCTTCAATGCTCTGAGGCATCGGGGGAATCTGAGCATCTCGGACCACGGGGATGCCTTGGGTGGTGGCATCAGAATCCTTGAGGGTCTTCATAACCTTGAGGACAGGGATATTGAGGCTAAAGCTTGAGCCTTGACAGAGATTTAAAGCACCGTAAAAGGTGTCCATACTCTCGGACTCAGAAATTTCTGGAAGCAGCCTACGGTTTTTGACTTTTACTGCATTGACCCCCTTCAGCCACCCAGACCAGTATCCCCCACCAATGACATCGGACCATTCATTTGGTTTGAGGACACAAGGCATATAAATTTGACTGAGGTACTCATGTCTTTTATTCATTTCCTCAAGCCAAGCTATAGTGGCTTCGTTGGCTACTAGGTAATGAAACTTTTTCCCCTTAATTGTCTGTAAAGATTTTTGAACAAGGGCTGTCTGGCGAATGATGATTTCAACCATAACAGCACCTACCTTCATTCGTTCCTTTGCACCCCAAAGGTCCCACTCTATCCCTGCTTTTTTCCTTGCTTGGTTGTGAAGGACATCCCTAATTTTCCAAGAGGGCTTACGGGATTGTTGTTGGTGTGTTTTGATTTTGTTGAACCAGTGGGGGTAGGCTTTTTTGAAGACAAGAAACCTAGCTTGATCTTCTATGGCTTTGCCTATTTTGAAACAAGTGTCTGAATGGCTGTTTTTGAGGACTATGGAGTCCATGACAATAGCAAGTGCTATATAACTGGCCTCTCGGGGATCTATATTAATTTCCTGCATCAAAGACACTCCTAAATTTTGCCAAGTGCCTTTAGTATTTTTCCCTGTTGTTATAAGCCTAGTAAGTTCATCCGAAACCAGCCCTACGGCTTCTCGGACAATAGAACGACTGGAGGGAAGTCGCATCCATGCTTGATCCTTGGTAGCCCCGAGGACGATTCTCTTGAATCTCTCCCCTCCGAGTCTTCTAGACTGCTTTTCTAGCTGGAGTTGTTCTTCGAACAGATTCACGCTTTTCCTTCAATGGAAGTAATTTGAGAAAATCCATTTTCTCTAACCTACAAATCAGCAGGATTTTTTCTTCACAATGCATACACTGGATCTCCTCTCGGAGTTGATAGATCCCAGTGACGAATCTTTTTTCACACCAGGGGCAATCCACCCCCACCATTCTCATTTCAGGTTTCATTTGTTGTTTGCCCATCCCCATTTGTTCTCGTAGACAGTAGGATCAATCACTGGGTTGTTCTGTCTAATCACAATCCCCCCGATATCATCTAAGTCAGCCAGCTTGCCCATATCATTTAGCTGCTTAATCTCCCCACCTTTTTCAAGAAACCTTTCAACGGCATCATCGATAATTTCATGGGTAAGTTTTTTTAATTTCCTTCTCTTTTTTTTGCTCAAGACAAACCCGAGAGCTTCTTTTTTGACTTTGTTCATGATTGTCTCAATAGTTGAGGTGCAAGCTGGGGCCAGATGGACCGCAAGAACAAATCCAAAAGAGAGAGAACCCCTAGCTTGCGAGGGCGATTTTTTTAATTGGAAAATTGAAATCAAATAAGCTGTAATTCATTCCTCTCTCTTGTCCCCCTTCCTGGGCATGAATCAGCTACTACAGTAAACGCACTTGTAGCTTAGTGTCCCAGGATAATGGGTGTCAAGACTTTTATTGCATTTTTTTAATAAAAGTGTAAGATCCTCGAAAATCACTGGGATACCTATGGCAAACGTACACAAACTGCTAAAGGATCTCATGGAAGAGATTGGCCCTGAGGAACAGGATGTTCCCACTATTGGCAAACTATATAAAAAATGGATGAATGAAGCCCAGAGGTTTCGTTCCATGAAATCCATCAACGCTTATAAGATGACTTTGACCTATATAAAGGCTTCCAAGCCTAAGGGTCAGCATCATAAAAGGAAATGTAATATTTCGAACCTACAAGAACTTTCCTTAAGTTTCAAGGATTATCTTGATACGAGAAACCTTTCCCCTAGTTCCATCAATTCCTACCTGATCAATCTTCAAACCTTTTATAACTGGCTTAAAAAGCATGGTTATATAACTGAAAGGGTAGGGGTTCAAAAAATCAAAGTCTCAGAGAAATCCATCAAGCCTTTTTCGGAAGCCCAGATGGAGATGATAAAAGACAGGATTCTGTACAGAATGGAGAATGCTGTTGGGCAACAAAAAGCCCGTAAGGTGTTCTACAAGTGTCACTTAAGAGCTTATTATGTGGCTCGGTATGCTGGGCTGAGATGTGGGGAACTGGTGAACCTGAGGCTGTCTGATATTAATTTGGACACCCGAGAGATTTGGGTCAGGGATGTAGGGGACTCAATTGTAAAGGGGGCCAGGGAAGAATCAGTCCCTATGAGTGACACTCTTTACAAATTTATAAAAAAGGATCTTGAAGATCGAAGGGCTTATGAGGTTTGGTTCTTGGACACGGGCTTTGGGTATCGAGCCTACTCTAGATCAATGAACCTTTCGAATGCCATGAAGGTCCACTTGGATGCCCTTGGGATTTCGGGAATTAAACCCTTGCATGGTTTTCGGGCTGCATTTTGTCGCAACCTTGGGATTTCGGGAGCCCCACTTCCAATCCTGAAGGACTTGATGAGGCATAAGGATCTTCAGACAACCCTGAGGTACATGGACATCCACTCACCAAAGGATAAACTCAGGGCTGTCAATCTGCTAAACTAGTTAGCCATCTTTAGTTTATCTCGGACAGCCCCTTCAACGAACTCCCTTATCGTCAAGCGGTTGTCCAAAGTCTCTTTTGAGACAACATATTTTTTAACATCCAGCAAAAGCTGGGCATTGATCTTCATAGTCTGTGCTGGCTCTTCCGTAGAAGATTTCGAGCCTTTGGTTAGTGCCATAATATTTATCCTTTAACCTTGGTGGTGGATGATAAAGCGTCATAGCCTTTTTACGCCTTCTCAGCGTGAAGCAATAAGCGTTATTGCCAGCCGTAGGAGCAGAATGGCTAATTTTATCGTTATTAAATAAAGTTTCTATAAAGCCGATCTTTGAGTTGTTGTCGGAGTGGTGACGGGCCAGTAGGTCACTCCGTTGTGGTGCATTAGCTGTTGCCATAACCTCCTCCTGAAGCTAGGTTTCCCTTTAGCATTAAAGAGTATGCCTTATTATCAATTCCTGCTTTGTTAACTACTCCAGTTCTACCCATTGCAGTAGCAGTACATACTCGGATTTTACCAACCCATTTCTCAGATTTCCCAAGATCTGGGATTTGATTCTTATTAAACATAACAACCTTTCTAGATTAAATTATTGATTTGAAAAAAAGGCCGTCCTATGGCAATTTGATTATCCCACCCCTTTTGATCCATTCAATGTTGGGGAGGGTTTTGCAACCCCTCGGGCCTCGGTGCTAACCTTTTAGAGGTCCTTGGGGGTCACAATCCCAATGAATCCACTACATCCAAAGCGTTGTTGGCTGATACATTCAGGTACAGAGATGTGTTAGCGACACTCTGATGCCCTGCCAACTGACGGCATACCTCAATATCCTTGGTCCTCTCGTAGACAATGGATAATTTGGATCTCCGCATACTATGTGTAGAGAATTCCTTGTGGTCCAACTTGCAAATCATGGCCCACTTTTTAACCAACCTGGAGTATTGAATACCTGATAGGTGTTCTCCATCACTTCTACCAGGAAATAGATAGTTTTCGGGCCTGAGACCCTCAGACTCGACAAAATCCAATATAACTTGAGTGGTAAAAGTTGACAAGGCCCAAGTAACTTTTCTTCCTGTCTTCTCCATGATCTTGGTTTCCCGAGTTTTCGGGGCTCCGTTGATGTCAACAACGTCAGAGACCCTTAGGGTCAAGAGATCTGATTTTCTCAGGACACTATCAAACGCTACGGAAAAGAGGACTAAGTCTCTTCCCTGGAGCTTTTCCCTAAGGAGTAAAACGTGTTCGTAGCTAAAAGGTTTCTTTTGCATGGGTTTCCCTTTCTCTAATAGATGTAAGTTGTTCCAGTTATTTTTCGGGGCCAATCTTCCATATCTACCCAAGGGGTCCAGATGGTCCATCTTGTCTCAATAAAGGTTTCTTCTTCCCCCTCTATTCTTGAGTGCCACTCTGACCAAAAGGTATAAAATTCAACCTTAAGTTCCTCCAGGTGACTTAAGACAAGATAAAGATTTGCTTCTGAACCTTCATCAGGAAATGAGTTGAAGGTTCCTTGGATATACTCCCCAGCTTCATCCTCACCTTTTATTTCAAACTCTGGGTACTTTTCATTTGAAGAAAATTCTTTATGGAACTCAAACCAAGCAGAACCTTCCTCAAATGGAAAAGCTTGGCATCTCTCTTTTATTAAATACTCAACAAATTGATTTTTAGGTAACATTTGCTTTCCCTTTCTATTCAATAATAAATTCACCAGTTGATGCAGTGCCAGATACAACTACACAGTCTTTATGTCTCCTCAGTTTTTTTCGGGATTCTTCACGGTGTTTTACAAAAGACTCTGTATTTAAACTCTCAGCGGCAATTCTTGATGTTTTACAAAGCTTTTTTCTGTTACACCTTTCAAGGGCCTCTTTAGAACTCCCCGTATAGTATGGGTAAGCTCCCATTGGGATAATTTCAATGACTTCATTTTTTAAATAATTTATCGCAGCCCAAGCTTTCCCTGCGATACCAAACGCTAATTGAGTTTTAATAACTTTCATATCAATTCCCTTTCTCTATTTATAGTTCAACCGTTTTGTCGATGTAGACAAACTTCCCTGACGGGTAAGTTAATCTGATTTTTCCCGTATTTCCATTCCTTGTGGATTTTCGGGCCTTGTATCCCTCGTTGCCAACCGAGAGCCTATTACCTTTTTGGAATCCTTTCGCTTTCTTAAGGTTGAGTTTTCGGGTGTCCTTGGCAAGACAACCACAAGATTTGACATGGCCCCTGGTGACCATTTTCTTTTCCTTGATTGTCTCGGTGTTGCATCGGCTGCAAAGATAGACAAAAAAAGTTCGGCCCCCCGTGCGTTCATAAAATCGCAGGGGGACCAGAAAAGAGTTTTCGGGGACGTTATGGAGCAAACTTAATACCCCCAGCTATTAGGTTCCCAACCTTTCCAATCATCGTAAGACTGACCACAAAAATCATGGTAGTTTTCGGACCTATCGCCAAACTCAGGGACCTTGTAAACTGGCAGGGTTTTCGGGGTGAGTTTTCGGGGTGTTTTTGGTTTAGACAAAACAACTTTAACAGCCCTACGGCTAATGTTTTGCTGGTCTATGGTTTTCAAGAGATCAAGATTTCTCATAATCCATTCATAATTAAGGTTTTGCAAATAAAACCCTTTGGGTGCTAATCAAAGGGGTGCTGAACACAAATGATCAGCCTAAGGACCCCGAAAAATCGGGGGCCTTGAGTGATCACTTTTTAAAAATTATGATCCATTGCCTGAAGATATCCTTCAGCCCATGAAATGGCATTTTTAAGATCTTTGGATGAATGATAATCGATGCATCCAAAATAACTTTGAGAATCACCCCAGCGGTGCAAATCACCTTTTGAATAATAGATCCCGTATTTTTTCAGGCTTTCTTGTATTGATTTAAAATAATATTTGTTTGTCATCCTCTTTTTCCTTTAATAAATTTTGACCACAAACCCTGATTTATCTTTTTTAGCTTTGCCCTTGGCAGATAGACAAACCACAAAACCTTTAATTTCGTCCCCTTTTAGATCAAAACATTTGTCTAAAAATCTCAGATCTGTTCGGTCCCCATTAATACACCAATCCCTACCCCCAGTGATTGAAGTATCTAAAAAATGATGGGGCTCAAAAGGAAAACCGAATTCATCATCGGGCAAATGATCAAAGACAACAGCGACATTTTTTCCATTGTCTAAGACTTCCCTAATATCTTTGATTGGAGTTGTTTCGGATCTGGAAAAAGTGAGGTGATAATTTGAGGGGAGATCTGATTTCAAAACCCTTCGTTTGGATTTTGTATAATCATAAAATTGAACATTAGAAAACCTTTGAAAAATATTTAATTCAAAGCTTACACAAGACCCATGATGATTCGGCTTTGTCCTTAATACTTCAAATTTTATATTTTCCCAAGGAATATCAGATGTTCCGTTGAGCCTTATGGCTGGTTTAAGTTTTCTTTTTTTACAATGTTTCTCAAAGGCTTCAATCTCTTTGCTCAATTGTTTCATGAATCCAGATCTATCCTTTATGAAAAAATGAGATCTCCTTAATCTGGCCTCTTGGGTTTTGTCAAACCGTCCATGTCCCGAAGTATTAAGACAGCCCTTGATGCATCCCTTTGATGCATTAGGGCAAAAGTTTTTTCCTGAAAGTTTATGAGGGCTCAAGTGCAAGATAGCTGTTTTAAAGCCCTTGCCTGATTTATCAGACTTATTGATTTTTGGATTTGATCCAATGGATAACAGTTTTCCTTTATATAAAGACATAGTAATCCTTATTCAATGTAATGGTTTTGCTAAAATAAAGACCTTGGGTGCTAATCAAGGTTTGCCAATCAGGAATGATCAGCCAAAGGACCCCAAGGGAAAACTTGGGGGCCTTGAGTGATCACTTAAACGCTACGGAATGACCCAAATATTTATGAGTGATATTATTTTCGATATCTTTGATTGTGTCTGTGATCAGTTTTCGAGGTGTCCCCCTTTCTGGTCTTAATATAATGAAAACACCTTGAGCAAATATTCTTTCCTCATATTTAATACCGTTCATTTCTTCAAAATTAATCATTTGGTCCTTATTCGTTAAAGGGTTTTGCAATTCATCCAAAGGCTTATTGGGTGCTAATCAATCAACCCTGGTGATCCTATCTTAGGACACTAGGATATATTGTCAAGAAAAAAATGATCACTTCTTAATTTTTTTGATCCTGGGGTATTTTATGGAAGAAAACCGAAGTGATCCAAGGTGAGACCGAAGTGAGACCGAAGTGAGACCGAAGTGATCCTTAGTGAAAACCAAAAACAAATTTTTAAAAGGTAGACAGACAATCCAAGATCCTCAGGGTTTGCATTTGCTGGAAATCAGACAGACAGTAAATCCAATGATGAAACCCATCAAAAAACCCAAAAGAAAATAAAAAACTATAGCCTTTTCTAAAGAATCTATTGAAATCATTGGGTTTTTTATGATCAAGACTGCTAGGAATGATCCTCAGGGCTGGAAAAGGGCAACGAAGGGCCAAGGGGGGAGTTTCGGGGGAACGATATACGGTAACCCCTTCACATTTTTCACCAAAAACCACCAAGATCCCAAAGCCTCTAAAAATACTTTACGGATTTGACTTGACACTACTATAGGATACTACAGTATACTATAGGACCCCTAGTGATAACTAAGGGGCTCTAGTGCAACCTAGTGGGTTAGAGGAGATTATTATTAGTATTACTAAAGTGTTAATAATAGTGTATACCTAGTATTCTTGTCTTAATTGAGGATGTCACTTTGAGGTTTTCCAGTGACCAAACTTACCCCCTCAACGAAATCCTCAAGCATCTGATCAATCTCTTCCTCTCTTCTTAGACTCAGGGCTTCATTCTGCTCCACGTTCATTCGGTCTACCCAGTACCTTATAGCCATAGCGAGACAATCAAGCCTATCGTCATGTCTAAGAGCCCCTCGGTCCTTGGTGATCCTGGTCATCTGATAAAAAAGCTGATATGCCAAAGCAGCCTCAGGGGGAAGGTGTTGGGTACTTTGAAAATCATTTACCACAACCTGGGTGTCCACAATGAGCCTATGTTGGTTCATCACGGGCTCTAGGCAATCTATGATCCTCAGTTCCTTTTGAGTCTGGTGTCTTATCTCTTCAATCCCTACGGGGTATATTTTCTTAAGGTGAGGCTCAAGAAGAGCCTGGAACATCCCGTCCCCAAAGTTAGACTCAACAAGCACTAGGTTAACCTTATGGTTCTTTGCTTGTTTACAAAGTAGACCCATCACCTCATCACTATAGCCCCCTTGGATTCCTCCTTGGGCCACTAGAAACAAATTACCCCCGAG
>VTLG01002549.1_pt1 | contig 26168 bp, 25 predicted proteins | sample 4694571 | NCBI WGS metagenome assembly VTLG01 (sample SAMN12604809, study PRJNA352737) | marine metagenome | biome: ENVO:00000447; feature: ENVO:00000209|ENVO:00000569|ENVO:01000036; material: ENVO:00002151; isolation source: viral sequences binned using virsorter ...
AAGTTACTTCTCCACTACTAGGTAAAGCAGCAACTAGTGAATAAATCGCTCCTGTATCTGCATCGTTATTACCATTCCAATTTTGGTCAGCAGTAAATCCTGCAATAGGGCTAGTTACAGAATAATTTTTTAACTCTAAATTCATATTCTGTTGTATACCATCTATAAATATTTTTATATCATCGTTACTAGAGCCATTGAAATTAATCAATGTTGGAGAACCTGTAAATTTTATTTTTTTAAAGTTTTTACTTTGTATTAAACTACCTAAATCAAATACTTTACTTTCCCAAGACCATGCTTTTGTTTTGTGTGTACTTAATCTATTGCCCCATAATTGATAACCATCAGAAAGAATAACATCACCATTTCTTCCTATACAAGAAGTTTTAACAGCAGGCATTGTTATATAATCAAACCTACCTGTTTCAAAACTATAACAATAAGCTCTTGATGATGAATTTACGTAAGAAGAAACGCCTTGGCTATAACCTTTAATAATAAAGTAGACACATTTATTTCTAGCATCAAACTCAACTAAAGGTGAATATCCTTTTGATAAAGCTTTTTTAACTGCTTTTTTATATCCTATAGACCACTCTGGATTAGAAGAATTATCTATTACAGTGTCTCCTATTGGTACAGCTTTACTACCATCATAATGATACATATTATTTGCATCACAGAAAAACATACCATAATCAGTTACTACAATTGAATTTTGATTTAATATACCCACACCTTCTAATACGCTTTCTACAAATAATTGGTCGGGATTTATTTTATACATATTTTCTTTAGAAAAAGCAAATAACTTGCCTGCAAACGAAGCTAATGCAATAGGATTACTTGGTAATGCTATATAATCAGTTGACCAATCAAAAATAGAAAATTTTCCTGGTTTAGACCTAAATATAAAATTTTGATTTTCTTTTAAACTAGGATGATAAGCTTTTGTAACAAATAAAAAATCATTAACTTGTGTAGATACAGAGTAATTTAAAGAAGTTTCTAGTAATGTTTGTGAAACTCCAGTAAGATTTTGATAAGTCTCAAAAGATTTTTTGTCAACTATTTTTATTATATAGTTATCATTTTCATCAAGTAGCCCTTGATTTAATTCAGATAAATCAATTTGCTTTACAAGCCTATAATCTTCATAAAAATTATTTCTTCTCCAAACAATTAAATGAGTAACTCTTTTAGATATTTTTATTCTATGACTTTTAGGCATTTTTATAGTTGCAGTAATTTGTTCATAAGACTTATCTAAACCATTAGTTATAGTAGGATGAGTTCCAGAATAGACCCATGATTGACTAGATATTGGACTATCTTGGAATCCATCGTATAAATATGATACAGTATATTCTACAACATCACCAATTTTAAATTCACCAGCATCCCCTTTATCTTCTTCTCCTAATCTAAAATCTATCATATTTAATTCAGAAGTTTTATAATGTGCTCCATGTGCTGTAGTGCTATGAGATACAGTAGGACTTTCAGTGTCTCCACTATTTGTTCCAGCGTTAGAAGAAGTCCCTTCTGTAGGAAATCTATTTGCTATAACTGTATTAGATGTATTATCTAAACCGAAAGGAAAAGTTCCTGATTCACTTGCATTCATATTGTAAAATCTATCATAATTAAAAGCAGGAAGTTCTAATGTTTGATTGCTAGTTGTCATTGTAGGCCAAGCACTTCTTCTCCAAGTAGATAAAATTGATTTATCTTGAGTTTTATCTGTACCAACTATAATCGGACTATATAAATCCCAAGCAGTACCAGCTTGAAAAGTTGATGCAGCTAAGTTTTTTATTTTCATTGATTTATTGTTATAACAACGTTTATGATTGTGCCTTGTACTATCAGTTTTATAATTTGGTCTAGCTACTGTAAAGCCTCTATATCTATATTGAGATTTATTATAAATTCCTTGAATCTTTTGACCATAAAAAACTCCTACCATATTATAAGAAATTTCACCATCAGGAATATCTCCACTAATCATTAATCCAGGACCTATTTTATTTACACTAAAATTTGTATCATAAATAGGAACTAAATCTACAGAATGTATATTAACAAAATTCTCTTTTTCTTCTTCACCTTTATCATAACTTATAAATGCTTTGTCTATTTTTTTCATAGCGCATCTTGGATTTTTTTGTCTATCTGAAGCATCATAACTTGCTTGATGACCAGTATCACCTTCTAATGTGTTCCAACAAAATACAATTCTTCTATTATCCCATTGTGCACCAAGAGGAGCTTCTGAGCCATCTACAATTTTAGTTCCGCTAGAATCAGCTAATAAATATGAATAAGTTGCGTTATGTTGGTAATGTCCTCTGACTCTAGTTGTTTTGTCTTCTGTTCCTTGTTGCGCTTCATTATTTGCATGATAAGTAAAATAACCAGAACCTTCTACTCCACCATGAGTCATATCTTGATTTTCTTGAGTTACATCAGTTGTACTTGTACCTACAGTAGTATTGTAAGTTACATTACTACCACTTCCATCAAATTTAGTAAGCTTTACATTAAAGCCCCTTAATCTTTCTACAGTTCTGTCTATTCTGTTATAACTACCTCTATCATCAAATCCAATATCACCAGCACTACTCCATGTAGTAGTTATGTTATTATAGTGCCCATATCCATCATCTCCATTATAGCCATCCCAAGTAATCCAAAGGCTATCACCAGCATATGCTGTACCATCATTACCTGCGCTTATATCATCAGTACCATTTTTACCATGTCCCCATCTAAATTGATTATAAGCACTAAATCCTAAAGAAGGAGCTACTGCTTTATCTGTATTTAAATTAGCAATAATATCTACAGTACTAGTATCTTTACCAGGTCTTCCTTGTATTTCATTTCCACCGCCCCAATCTGTTAAAGTATTACCTGTTGTGCTATCAGTAGCTGCTGAAGTAGTAGTAAATGCACAAGGTGAATCATGCACTGCAAATGTAAAATGAGTATCATTAAAATCACTATAACTACCATTTGATACTACATTCCAAAATCTATCACCACCACCATCTTCAGAATCTCCTTTTGTCCCACAAATACCAAATACTCCACCATCTCTTACAAATTTTCCACTAACTTTCGAAATTAAGTTAACTTGATGAGCTACTTTGGAAGCTGTTCCACTTTTATATTCTTGAGTAGCATCAGTTCCTCCAGTGTGAAACCATTCTAAATGATATGGAACTAAACAATGCCTATAATTTTTTACCTCTCTTGGCCCCTTTTGCCCTTCAACAAAATTACTATTTAACCAACCTATGTTTTTTCCCATAGAAAAAGTAAATAAATTACCAGCATTATCTATACTAGGATGCACACCTTCATCATTTAGGTAACTCATTTGATTAGTCATACCAGCTTCTAACATATGCCACATTCCACTAGGGTCTTTAATCATAGGTCCACCTAATGGTGTATCTTTTGCATAAGCAGAATTACAATTTGTATAATGCTCCATACCTTCTCTTATTATCATATTGCTTTGATTTTCAAGTCTTTTTTCAGTTGTTTCGTTACCCTTTACAAAAAAATGTCCTCCAGCAAATCTTACATCATAATTATCAGCACCAGTTCCTAAATCTGTATCTCCAGTTTTAAACGCAGCAAGCATTTCTATATCTGCTGTATTATCTGCATAACGATAATTATTAGTACCACTTTGTGTTTTAGTTTGAGTATATAAATGAGGTACTTTTAAATTAAGGCCAGACATTCCATCAGAATTAGAACTTCCATTAGAAATATTTTTTACAGGGTTCCAAGTCAAAGGTGCAAAAGTAAACATAAATTTATCTTTAGGATAAAAACAATGACCAGTGCTACTTTCATACATTGAACCATGCCATGTAGAATTAGCTTTAAAAGAAGAGCACTCTTGATAAGGAGGTGTTTTATCATATGCATAAGCTCCTCTACTATTACCTAAATCAGAAAATTCTGTAGGTCTTATGTTATATAAAAATAAATCCCATCTATTAAAAGTTTCGGTTTCTTCCTTTTTACAATAATTAAACCAAACTCTCCATTTTCCATTTCCTGCGCCTGTAGCAGCACCATCATCTAAATGAGGTTGATGAGAATAAGTTTCGCATATACCTCCAATATAAGCATCAGTAGGTGTATTTGACCAATTTCTATCAACCCATTCATAAGGTTCTGTGTCTGGATTATTAGGGTCTATTTTAGACCAATATGGCTCTTCTACCATACCTTTACCTTGCGCAGGACTTATTAAAGAGTCATGTATTCTTGAAAAATTTAAAGCAAATTGTTTTGCTGTTACTCTTGAATTATCTTCGTCGTCACCATGCCAATTTACAACATCTAATAACCAAACGCTATTTACATCATTTGGGTTTGAGGATGTAACCCATAATTTACCATGGCCTGAATAAAAGTTTCTAGTAAGACCTTCAACTCTTCCTCCAGCATTATCTGTATTAGTGCCTCCAGTAACGCAAGTAAAAGTATGAGTTGCTGGAACTGCTGTTATTTGATGTGTTCCATTATGATTGTCATGTACACCAGATATAGTTACCCAATCTCCAACTATAAATCCATGCGTTAAATTACTACCACTACTTGCAGCATCTTGAACTGTAAAAGTAACATCATTTCCACTAACTGCAACATTAGTAATATGTCCCTTTTTTAATGTCCCCGTTCTTCCAGAAATACCTCCATTACCATCCATTGATATACAATGACTTAGTGTACCTATTTCAAAACCTTCGTATATAACATCGTTTAAACTTACAGATGTAACTCTATTTAAAAATTCAGTATTAGAAGTAGTATTACCAGTAGCTCCTGCTGTAGAAAAAGTATTACTTGTATTTGCACTTGTTATATCTTCGTCATTACATTCAGATAAAGCTATTCTATGTATTTTATTACCATCATTTCTAACAGCATAAGACCAAGCTGGTGCTGGGTAATAAGCATTAGTACTATCATGGTCAGTGTTGTTTCCTAATAAAGAACCAACATATATTAGTCTAGGGTAAGTAACAACATCTCCAGTTGAGGCTGCTGTTGTATCTTGTCCACTTGCAGCACCACTAGGAACTGTAACTACTTGAAATAAATCACCATCATGTAACTCTACACCTTCTGCCGCTCCATCATCTATTGCGCTAGTATCTGCATACCCTATTTCTTTTATTCTTCTTAACTCATTTAATGCTGTACCAGCAGCTGGAGCACCTAAAGAGCTATCTTGAACTACTGTATGTTTAGTTGCGTCACCTTCTTGGCCAATATTAACCCTAAATATCATACCTCTTTTTAAAGAATCCCAATGAAATGTGCTATCATCAGTAGATGCTGTTATACCATCTGATTGAAAAGCAATACCTGCATTAGATAAAGATTTCATTATCCAACCATTTAATGTTCTGTAACAAGATAAAGTTCCAGTTGCCTCTACATCAGCTCCACCAAAATCAGCAGCAGTACTTCCAGCTCCATATAAACTAGCTGCACCTGCTATCATACTATTTTCACTATTCATTCCTGAATGTAGTGTAGGCACTACTATTTGGTCAAAATCTAAATCATCTATTCTTTTGTTAGGTCTATGACATTGAGCGTCTTCTACTAAGACTTCATCTATATCTCTTTCTAACTGCTTTCTTTTTATGTGGCCAACCCATTTAGTTTTTGTTCCTTTTGTAGAACCTAAACCTAAATATAAATTAGAATTTCTTTCAACAGAAGATATATTATTTAAACCATCATTAGATAATGTATCTGTTAATGCTACTATGTCAGATTGATTAGAATAAATGCTATCTGAATACAATAAACTAGTTCCAGTAACGCCAAAAAAGGAATGTTTAAGTCTTTTATCTATTGTTTTTATATAATTAAAATTAAAATCTGATAGTAATTCAATAGGTGTTTTACCTGAACCTATTATGTCTCCATTTATTTCTGGAACACTAAAGCCATGATTAGATATATGATTATTAGATGTAATTGACATATCTATAGGATTAATTTCGCCATAATATTGAGAAATAAATTTCATATATATTTCATTTGATATTTCTTCGCCTTGAACCCCAAACCAGGTGTCTGCAACATTGTTGTACAAAAAGCTATTAACTGGAGGTCCTAAATTTAATAACCTATTAGAAGACACTACAGCAACTAATGAATCAGATGTACAAGCACTTATATCAATTCTTACTTCTTCTTGATTTGGTCTATAAATAAAATCATCATATTCTTTTTGCCTTTGATTGCTACTACCAACAAAATCTGTATCAGAACCACTTGTTCCAAACCATACAAAATATTTTTGATTATAAGTATCAAAATGAAACCAAAGTCTACTGTATTCTGCTAAATCAAAATTAGCTGAATTAATTAATTTTAATCTATAAACTGCATATCTAGGATTAGCCCAAGAACTAGAACCCATAACTTTATTATCAGAAATACCTGATAATGTACCTTGTATTTTATTGGCATCAATATTTAAAGAATAAGTAGCAGCTTCTTTAGGAGTATCTACTACTGATGGCGAACTAATTAATCCAGTTGCAAAACTTTTTATTTCCTCTAATTGCTTTGGCATATTAAGTAGTCGCTATATATAATTCAATATCACAAGATGCAGTATCAGCTTTAGCTGATATATTCGTTAAATCGCCTAACTGGTCTGTAGAAGCTGATGTTGTGTCTTTAGAATCAAAAGTGTTTACCATTCCACCATCTAAGTTTGAATTGTAAATAAAAGATTGCCCTTTATCTAAAAGTACAATAAATTCATCATTATCTTCATTTTTAAACGTCAAGAATATATTGTTTGTGTCATCAAGATTTGTTATTCTTATATATCTAACATTTCCTGCTATATATTGACCTGCTGCTTCTTCGCTAGAATGAAATGTTACAATATTAGCTCCTGCTGTAGTAGCAGTCATTAATCTTTTTACAACATTTTTTATACCAGTTATAGAAAAAGCATTCATAGAGCCTCTATCTTGCCCTCCAAGCACAATCCCTTCTTGTATCTTTACAGTTAATGTGGCTGTCGAAAATGACCTAGCCATTATCTTCCTCCTTTGGTTTATAATTACATTTAAAATTTTTAGGTGTATGAGCTACTTGCTCTAATATTGTAATTCTTCTTTCAATATCTTCTACCTTTACATCTAATTCGTTTGTATCAAATACATAAGACATTATTTTGTCTAGTTTAAAATGTTTAACTAGTTGATTAGCTACAGTATTTATAAGCATTTTAGGTAATATCATCTGTAATACCCTGGGTTTACCATAATAGGTCCAGTTGTAACACTTCCTTCTGGATTCATTATTTTTTCAATGTCGCCAAGATTTTCATTTTGTATTGCGTCCATAACATTTTGTTGTCTTAATATTTGAGCATTTCTCATATTGTCTATATATTTTTGGTCTACAAATCCTTCTGGGTGACCTCCTCCCCAAGATGCTCCTGGAGAATACCATTCCATTTGATTAGTATTAGGATTCATTTTTTTATAAAAACCTAATTCATTTGTTTCATCATTATTATGACTTTTAAATAAATACTCACTATAATTAGGCATATTTATTTCTCTAACATTTTGACCTAAATTTGTACCGTCTGTACCATAATAACCAGTTTCAAGAGAAGTTGATGACATAGGAACAGCGTTGCTTCCTTCGTAACCTTCTATAGGAGTACTAATTAAAGTATCACCTAAAACTCTTGCCCCTTGATAACCATCTTGGCCTCTGTCTAATCTTAATGATTGACTATATGTATCTGATTTAACATTAGAACTCACATCTTGACCGACTTGGTCTGGCCTGTCATACTTGTTTCCAAAAAACCCTCCTAATAATCCACCTAACATTATTCTATCTCCATTAATAATTCTTCTAATCTATCAAATCTAGTATCAAGTTGTGTTTCTATTTTTGCAACACTTATTTTTAAATCGTTAATTTCTTTTTCAGTAGATTTTACTCTTACAACAGTTTTTTCAGATTGCGTTTCAAGAGTATCTATTTTACTTGAATAAGTCCCAGTAGTAAAAAATAAAGTTCCTGCTACTGTTACTACAGTAAATATATTTCCTATACTTATAGTTGTATCAATCATTAGTCATCCTCCATTTTACGCAAAAACTTATGTTTTAGACCATTTCCTGATAAAGTGGCTATTATCTCCACTAAAGCTCTATATTGTCTATTTAACCCCTTTTGCTCAATTTGCATTAATTTTTGTTGGTCTATTAGTTTTATAATAATACCTTCCAATCTCTTGAAATCTTGGTCTAATTCTTGCATTAGAGTGTGTTGAATAAACCTGTTCTGCTTCCAAATAAAAAAGCCGAACGCCATTGCTACCGCTACAGGTATTCCAAATTGTTCCAGTATTACTAAAATATCCATTACTTATTCCCATCTATTAGCTCCCCCCATAATGAGGTTTTGCCATTTATTATTTGTACTATATGTACAGTAAATAAACCTCCTCTAAAAAAATCAACTACTGCAAAAGCATGTGCCCAATTAGTAGCTCTACCACCAAGCCATTTATTCTTTTCAGGACTCATGTCTTTTAAACATCCTAAACTCCAAGCAGACTTTGGACCGTCTATATGAGTTACAGATGCTTGTTGTAATCCATGATGGTGGCCATACATAACGCTAGCACCAAGTGCTAAGTGCGCTTTTGCATGATGCATACCCCCTTTATGGTGACCATGATAAAAATGTAACTTACCAATCTTTAACCATTTTTCAGGTGGTAAAGTAGCAGGATAATATTTATATCCTCTGTCTTTTAAATTAGTACTTGCTTCAAACTTGTACTGTGGTAAATATGGGTGTGTTTCAACAAACATATTACACCACTCATCATGATTACCTCCTGTAAGGTACTTCTCTTTGCAATTTGCTTTATCAAGAGATTCGTCAATACTGTCAAGAAACTCATTAACACCTTCTACATCTTTTTCAATTCTAGGCATTATATATTCCAATGGTGGTTGTTTTTTTCTTTTCCATTGGTGATGGGACACACTTGCCCATTCTCCTAGGTCGCCTAAATCTACATAAATATCAGGCTTTATTATTTCTATTGCTTTCTTAACAACGTTTACCGCTGCTTTGTCATGTATCGGTGCATGTTTATCTGGTGTGACAACTGCACGTTTTAATACACCTTTATCTTTTGCCATAGACTCTCCTTAATTTAGTTCTTTTTCTTTTTTATCTCCCCAATCATTGGGATTAGTCCAGGCGGAAGTCGCGTCTTCCAAAAGTTTTAATGTTTTTGTTCTACTTAATTTTAAAAACCTTTCTCCACATTTCATGCACTGCCATATTAGGCTACCATCACAAGCTCCTAGTATTTCTACCCCAGCCATACTTTTTGTAGAACAAGTAGGGCATTTAGCTGGTCTTTTTTTATAAGTCTTTTTACTTTCAATACCTATGTTTTCTACTATATCGCCAGTATCTTTATCTGTTATATCATTAAGTAGAACAAATAACTTACTAATCATTATAGAGCTTTTTTCATAGCAGATTTTATTTTTTCTTCAAATACATCGTAAAGAAAATTTAAACCTTTTTCTTCCATTTTTTCATTTATAAAAGGGATGTCTATATTTTTGTTTAACTCATCTACAATATCTTTTTGTAGCTCATCATCAAAAACCTTATCTATTTTATCTGCTAAATCAGCTTTTACTTTATCTAACTGTTCTTCTGCTATGTCACCTAACTCATCTTTTAACTTATCTAATATACCCATTATTTCTCCTATTTTTAAAATTCATGTGGTTTTATAAATCCTGTAGACACCCTTGTTCGTGAATGTCTTTTAATTTTTTTAATTCCTAATTGAAATTCTTGTTCAAAAGCTGATGCCATATTTAAATCTATTTTAGGAGGATATTTATAAGCCATAGCTATAGCTCCTGTTAATAATATTTCATGATGTTGTTTTGGTATAGCAGATAAAGGTCCATCATAATCTTTCATTGCATCTTCTTCATCAACACCTAATTCAGCTACAGAAAAAGATTCAGGTAGAAAAGAACCAAGAACTCTTATATTGTATGTTCCAGTTATTGAACAAGATTGATAATCGCTTATTCTTCCATCTCTAGTAACAGCATTTGTTACTTTTTCTACTATACCTAATCTAGCAAATACTTTTTCTTTTTCTTTATTAGCATCTGTTGCACCTTCAGTATATTGCTTATAAGGACTATAAACCCACATTCTTTTATTTTCAACGTTTGCTGTAGGAGTATCTAATTCTGTGTCTGCTGTATCTTCAGCATTAGTTTGAAATTCATCATCATCTATAATAGGGTCTCCTATTAATTTAGGTATTTTAACATCGTTAAAATAAACTTCATCTATTCTTAAAGCTTCTTTAGGAAAATCATACCACCTTTTTCCAGCTACAGAACTCATTACTAAACTTCTTTTGTATATATGAGTATCTTCTGCTATTTTATTAGCCGCCATTTCAATAAACATTTCAACTAATCTATTGCTAGCTTCAGGATGATGTGTCCTTATTAGTTCTATCATTTGTAATTTATTCATTTAGCAGCTCCATATTGCTCAGCAATTCTTTTTATTTCAACTTCAGACTTTTTAACTAAATACTCTATTTGACTATTTAATAAAGCAACTAATTCTTCGTCTTCATCATCTTGAATATGATTGCTTAAAAGTCCATAACATAAATTTATAGCCATAACTAAATATACAGCCTCTCTTGCTTGTACAGGCAATCCATGAAATATTTCGCTTTCATTTGATGCATTAATAAGAGAAAAGTTACTCATTCCGCTCATTTCACCTAAATCATGAGTTATACCAGAATCAACACCTACTCCTACACCAAATTTTGGAAAACTCATATAATAAACTTTTCCTACAGGTTGTGCAGAAGCATCTTTTGGTCTTATTTCAATTCCACCATCTGTATTTATAAAATACGTAGGGTCAAATGAATCGTTTTCATAGTATATACTATGAGGATTATAAGTGTTATCTAAATGATTTACAACTTTCCTGCATGTATAATAGTATTGGTCTGTACCATCACTATCTTCATCTGTAGTATTTTGTCTTAATACTTTTAATATTCTTTTTTCATAAGAAAATGCTTTTGCATTAAACGTAGCTGTTACAGATTCTACATAACTATTTGAATTACCTAAATTTTCTAATATAACTGAATCTTCAATTATTTCTGAAATACTTTTAAAAGCAGACTCAAAAGCTTCATTTAGCATTAAATCGCCAAATAAAGAAAATAGTTCTTCTCCTAATAAAAATTGTATATATTCAATAGGCGGTTTACCACCAAATGTAAAATTACTAGTACCTATATCGTCCTGATAAGGACTCATACCTGTACCAGAAACAATTCCTCCTTGAGATACATCTATAGATTTTGACTTATTTGTACCAGTATCTGCCATTACTTACCTTTTTTCTTTACTTTAGTGTTGTGTTTTCTTCGGTTGTCTGGTTTGACACCTTTGTATTTTTCTCCTACACTACCACTATATACTTTTTTATCTGCCATATTTATTCCTAATAGGGCCCCGAAGGGCCCTATAGTTTATTTTATTAAGATGGGTCAGCTCCTATACCACCAATTGTAACTGGGTTACTAACAGTATCGTTATTTTTAGCTTGTTTGTCAAGTGGTAATCTAGCAAACGCAGCATTAACTGCAGCTACAGCTGTTGTAACAAGACCTGCAGCAACTCCATCAGAGTCTGCATCTGTTACTACCATTTTAACTCTCAATCTAGAAACTCCATTATACTGTAAATCTTCATCACCAGCAACAGAAGGAATAACATACTCTTGACTATAATCTTGAGCAGCGGTTCCAATATCAGTCCAAGTGCCTGCATCTAAATCAGCTGCAGTACCAGGAACTACTTCTTTACCACTATTAAAGTTATTGCCATTTGATTGTTTATAGTATTGCCAACACGTTGTTATTTGAGCGTTACCAGTATCACCAATATCAAATTCCGTTCCATTTGGAATAGTTCCAATACATAACTCAGAACTATAATAAGTATCAGTTGCATCTGCTGAACTTGCACCAGGGTTTGTCATTATAGTATTGGCTGTGTATTTGATACTTTTATCATCAACCGCTTTTGCCCAATTAACATCTAAATCGCCTATAGGATGGGACCCCGAAGGGTCCGCTCCAATGCCACCTATAGTAAGATTACTTTGGTCCATAATTTACCTCCTTAAGAAAACTTAAGAACAGCGTGAGTTTCAGGAAGACTAATTTCAAGACCAGCTTCAGTAATTACTTGGTCTTTTCTTCCATCTGTACCATTATCTTGTATATTAGTTTCAATGAAAGTATCTCTACTTACACCGTTACCAACAAGAGGTCTATATGCTACATTTTTCAAATCAACTGCACATGCATAATCTTCCCATGGTCCTCTTAATAAAGGCTCAGCAACAAAATGTAAATTACCAAAAATAGTATTTACCATTGTTACGTTATGCCCAAAGGCACCAGGAATATTTTGCACATCTAGTTTATATTGAGAAGCACCGATTGTATTATTCATAAAAGAACCACTACCTAATTTATTTAAGTAAGTAATTACTTTTCTTGAAGCTAATACAAGCTTATTACCAGAGTTTCCACCTTCAGGAGCAAAGAAATCTTCCATTGCATCTAAGAAAGCGTCATATCCAGAAGAAGCATATGTCATGTTATAAACTTTACCATTTGCTTCTGTTTTAGTAATAATACCATCAGTGTATCTAGTAGGTGCTGAACCACTTTGTTCGTTTGATGAAGCACCTTTGCCAAATAACATAGCATTTTCAATATCCATTTTGTGTTCCATTAACTTTTCAGTCCATACTCTTTGGAACTCATTTTTAATTCCACGATATTCAGTTGCTAATGCTGTTCCTGAAAATATGCTCATACCTGTTTTAAAGATTTGAGTATAACCTTCAGCATCAATCATTGCATCTTCCCATCCTGCAGGTTCATCAGTACCCTCAGCATGTGCTGAACCGATAACTTGACCAACTGCATCATCAGCAAATACAAAAGTACCTGTTTCTAATGCTTTTAATTTAACATCTAAAGTACCTGCTCCAGAAGTAACAGAAGGTGTAGCGTCAACTCTAAAACGTCTAGGTGTTCCACCATTGTCTTTTATTGCAACTATTAAACCTTCTACAAAAAATTCTGGTACATATTCAGCACTTTGAATTTGTCCATATTTATCATAGTTAACGTATGTTTTAACAAGGTCATCACCACTATCATGAATATATGTTGTTCCTGCTGTATAAGAAGCAGAAGACACAGCTTCACCTAAATGGAAGTTTCTTCTTTGCCATTGATGACGTTGTTCTAAGTATTTAAAAACTGGGTCGTTTGTAGCTTTTTTAGCAACTTTAGATAAGTATACAAAAAACGGACTCTGTTGCGGAGCTAACTCTGCAACTCTGTCTCCAAAATTAAAGACTCTACGAGTATCGTCAATTGAAATACCACCTGGCGTTGCCGCCCCAGCTTGACCACTATAAAATGTGCTCATTTTCAATCTCCAATCTAATTAATTCTCTCTCAGCTGTCGCGTAGACCTTCGAGTAGAACTTATTGTTTATTTACCATGGGTTATTTTTTTTATAACCACTAATCATTGAATCCATAATTGAATCTTCGGCTTTCTGAGTGCTTTCAGACTGTTGCGCTGGTAAAACTCCCATAGGAGATGCAACTTGCTGCGCTCTTTGTTGTTGCGTAAACGCATCACTAGGTTGAGCAGGTTGTTGCGATACTTGCGTTCCAGCACCATGCTTCATTCTCCAAAGTTCAACTAGGTTGTCCATAGATAAAGAATCGGGTTTTGACATTTCATTAACAAAAGATTTAGCTTCTTCAGCATTTAAACCATACTCACCTTGAACTTGAGTATATATTTGATTAACTTGTTGGTTTACTTGCTGTTGATGTTGAGCCCTTTTTATATTCTCTTGTCTAATAGATTCTTCTTTATCCATTCTTTCTCTAACAAGAGCTGACTCATATTCTGTTTTTAGCTGTGTATATTCTGTCATATTATCACGCCAAGCTTCAACTTCATCTAAATATCTTGCACTTGGACTATTAGGGTCTTCAAAAGCTTCTGCTCTATTAAACCCTGCAGGTTTTCCTGGCCTTTCAGGAGGTAGAGGGAACTCTTCAGCTTTATTTTGCTCAACAGGAGCTGGTTGTGCTTGCTGTTGTTGCATCATTTGAGCTTGCATAGCTTGAGTTTGTTGAAGCTGTTGTTTTAAAGCTTCATTCTCATTTTTTGTTTTATCTGCTTCTGATTGCCAATATTGATAACGTCTTTCATCGTTACTTGTATCGGGATTTTCAGCAGTATCGCTAACATCCTCGTTTACAACTTGTTCTACTGTATCAGTAGTTTCAGTGGTTGTCGAACCTTCGTCTGGTGAAAAGAAAGCCTCTTCAACTGATAAATTGGAGCCCTGTTCAGGGGTGTCCATATTCGTTTCGTCTTGTGCCATTATTTTTTCTTTCTCTTTTTAGTTGCCTCTTTGCTACTAGAGGGTGAACCAGTTTCTTTAGTTGCGTCAGCAATCTGACGCTTAACTGTAGCTAAATTGTCGTCTAATCGTTTTTCAAATACGGTGCCAGATGCTTGAGCTTTAGTAGATATTTTGTCAAGTTCAGACTTAAATTTCTCAACTTCAACTTTCTTTCTAAGATTAACTGCTTCTCTATCTCTAGTTTGCAGGTCACCCTCAAGCTTTTTAATTTGTTCCTGGGCGGATTTTAATTGCGATTGTAATTGACCAATTGTGCCTGTTCTTTGCAGGACACCTTCCATATCGAATACTTCTGTTTTCTTAAGAACTTCTTGTTTATCAATAAGTCCTTTTTGATAAGCATCCATATAGAACTCTAATTCTGCATATCTATTTGTAGGTAATGTTCCACCACTAACAACTGAAATATCGTATTGTCCGACTGTTATATCGTTTATTACTTTTAATTCACCTGTTTTGTCATCAACTAATTTTTGGTTTACAACATACTCACTCATAGAATTATTTGGATTAACTATTCTAAATGTTTTTTGAGTATTATATAATTGTTGCATTAATGGTACAGCTATTTCACCTACTCTACATAAAGCTGCTTCTATATCTGCTAACTTTGATTTTATTCTTCTTTGACCAAATTCATCTAAAGCTATTGTAGCTTTGTATGTTTCTGGTGCTGCACCAGCACTTCCTTGCATTAATTCATATAAACCTAATTGATGGTCTATATCTGTTTTAGCAGACTGCTCATTTGAATAAAGTTCATTTGGCAATGGACTTGGCTGTACTGCTACAGGAGGACCATCTGTTGGGTCGTAAGGTATAGCTACACCAGGTTGTGCCCATTTTTCTTCAAAGTCTTTCATATCTACACTACCTTCAGGTACTAGTATTTTAGTATTAGTACTTGTAGTAGCATGTGCTATTATTAAAGAACGTGTTTTATTTATATATTCTTGTAACCCTTTTACCATTCTTACATCAGATGTAGGATAAGGTGTTCTAGTATGTAAGTTACATAAAGGAACAATAGGGTAGTTTTCTATCGGAAGTATTCTAGAATACAATAAAGTCTCTCCGATAATAATACACTGTTTAATTCTTGTTATATTAATACGAACCATATCAATAGCTTTTTGCATTATTAAAGTTTGAAAATCAACTTGCTTAACATCTACTGGTGGTATTTCAGGTTCAGGAACTTCTGCATCAGGACCAAAACCTTCTTGACGCATTTGTTCTCCAATCTGAGCTTTAGCAGCATATACCTGTTCTTCTCTTTTTTGATTTAATTGTAATGTTATTTCATTAGCTTGTCTTTCGTCCGTTATAATATTGCCATTAATAATCCATGCAGGTTGTTGCATATATTGCATAAATTCTGGCTCATCCATTAACATTTCTTTACCTGAGAATTTTTCATAAACTCTCATTTTAGGTACTTCTAGTTTGTAATACCTTTCATATCCTCTAACATACTCGCTTTGTTCATGTAATAAACCTACATCTTCTGGAAAAAATACTTGACTTTCATTATTTCTTCCAGTTTCTGGAGCATTAAAGTCTTGTTCGCTATTAGCGTCATCTATTTCTTTTTTATATTTAGGATATATTTTTTTAGCTTGGTCTCTACTAAATAGTTTAGAAATAATGATATTTTCTGCATCATCAAAAAACTTACTTCTACTATTTGGGTCTACATATACATCTAATGGGTCAACATCATGCATACAAACTTCACCTTTACCCATATCTTTATAAGGGTCTTGATATACGTTTATATATCCAACACCCATAACATAGTAATCGTCTATAGCTTGTTTAATAATAGTTTCACCATCAGATATATCATACATATATGACAATAAATTACTCATTACTTGTGCGACTTTATTATCACTATCTTCTCTAGGTGCGCATCTAAATGAAGGTCTTTTAGCTGTTAACATAGCTTTTGCAGATTCTACAGCTGGATGTATTCTGTTTATAACAATAGGAGCTTGTCCACGAGCTTCAAGAACTTCTGCTTGTTCTTTAGTCCATTGTCTACCTAAACGAAATTCTTTATCTTCTTTAGCTTGTTGAGCCCAAGAATCACGTTTTTTGCTATAATCTTTATACAGCTGTATAGTTTCTGTAACTACTTTTGGAGTTTTCTTTTCGTCCATTTGCACCTATTTTTTATCAACTTAATATACAATTATAATGTCATCCAATCAAGCTTTTTTTTATGTTTTATTGAGTTTTCGTCAATTTCCGACCATTCTTTGCGTCTTGTTGGCCTTGCTCCGTCTAAAGCTGTCCATATTGCATCCATAACATCATCATGCTTTCCTCTAGGATAACTTAAAAATTCTTGTTGAGCTATATTATCTTGTGGTCTAAAAAAGAAAGTTCCTTTTGCAAATAAAGGAACTAAAGATAAAAGACGCTCACTCTTTCTATTTCTAGGTTTTACACCTTTTTCTAATCCTGAAATGTATAAATTTTCTTTAAACATCAATTCTCTAACTGCAGTTCTAAGGGCTTCTTGGTAACCGACAGTTTCTATCTTCATTCTCCTGGGTTTATATTTTTTGTAGACTTCAATAAGCTTTTGAGGCTGTTCTGCAGGAGAGATTCTATCCCTATAAATATCAATAACATACTTATTATTATCGTAGTCAATACCAATTGTAGAAACAACAAAATAATCAGCAGTGGAAGAAAGGGAGCTAGCAGGGTCAACTCCACAATAGATTTCAACTGGTTTAATTTCTTCTTCATCACCTTTTGTCCTAACTAAGCAATTTTGCCCATTTATTCTTTTGTAATCGTAATGATGCATTTTAATCCATTCTGGTTTGAACGGAGCCATATCTGGAGATTGTGCTATATTCATGTACTCTTGATAAAATCCATTTAAATTACCAACAGAAGCAAACTCTTTTTTTATTTCATTGATACGTGATTTAGGGAATCTTTCAGGCCATATACTTTTTTCATCTTCATCCCATATAGAATACCATAGCGTATGCCATGCTGGAGAATCTTTTGCCCAATATAAAAAACAATCTTCTGATATTACAGTACCTATCATAGCTATTTTACCTTCATCAGACAATGATGGTATAACAGCTTCTGTAACCCACTTTCTGTTTTTAGCTCTAGCTTCTGGTGTAAATGCATTTAACTCTGATTCAAAATCGTCTACTATAATAAGGTTGGGTCTTGTATCACCTTCAATAAAACCCCTAACTCTTTGCCCTGTACCTACAGCTATAATCCTTGCTCCATTAGCAAGTACTACATCGTTGTTAGTCCAACGTTTTGCTGTAGCTGGACCTAAATCTCCAAAAATATCTCTAAATTTATCTGAATGTGATAAGTGATATTTTATACGCGATAAGAAGTTTATCGACTGAGTTTGTGATTCTGATATAATAACTATAAATAAATCTTCATCAGTTTTTTTAAAAGCTAATCTCCATAGTGGGAAGATGAGGGTGGTAACGGTAGACTTCGCTGTACCACGAGGTGCTGCAATTAACACCCTCCTTTTGTTGTCGTTAGCTAGAGCAGAGTACACATCTCTATGAAATGGTGGTGTACTCTTTCTAAGGGCTGTAGGGAAGCAGTGCCTTCCGAACAGTGCCATATTATTACGAAGCTTTTTTAAAGCCTGCATTTGGCTATATTGTTCTTCGTAATCCACTATTTTTTCTTCTTTTTAGGTGGTCTACCTTTTTTCTTTCCGTACGTACCTTTTCCTTTTGGCATTACTCTTTCTCCTCTGTTATTGTTTTAGTTGCTATAAGTTTATCTTCTTCTTCTCTTAATTCATCAATAAGCTTAGTATTGCTAATAGCTTCTAATTTTTCTGTAGTTTTAACAAGTTGTTTTTCTTTCATACCATGCATACCTTGTAGATTTTCTACAGCACGCATAAGATTAGTAACATCTTTTTTATCTTCAGCCATAGCTATTACTTTAGCAAATAAGTCTAAAGTATATGTTTTATCTAAACCATGGTCTGTTAATAAATCTGCTAGTTCTTCTTTTATCATTTTCTCAAAAACCTCCGTTTTCATCATACGCTTCCATTTTTTAAACTCAGTAGGCGTATAGCTACCAAGAACCATATCAAGTGCTAAATTATAGTCCCATGTAACAGAGTAGGCTTTAGCAAGGTTTTTCATCATATCTTGCTTAGACTTTACTTCTAGCATAGGTTTGCCAGACATTGTAGTATTAGTCTTCCTACCTGATACTTTTAATTGCTTAGAAGCATACTTAGGATTAAAAAAAGTGTAACCCCATGGGAACCTGAGATATATATTGTCTTTGTCATGATTAGAAGGATACTCCTTGCGATTAATGCATTTAGCAACGTAGTTATCATCAGATAGAGCATATCCCCCAGGTTGAACCATTTTCCAGTGTACAAACTTAATTCCCTTTTCTTCAGCTTCTTTCTTTCTGTATATAGTATATGTAGTAAGACCTTTGTCTTTATGGTCTATATTTATAGTATACATTAAAAAGCTTGTTCGTCTATAGTTTTGTTTTGCATCATATTTTTATAATTTTGTGAATCATTAAAAGATTGAATCTTTTCATTATAAGCCTGACTTCCTTGTGGAGCACCTGCCCAATGGTATTTACCCCAAAAATCATGTACATTACTATCATCTATACCTTTTAAAGAAGCTTCTGGATGTTGCCTATAATTACCTAAAAATAACATTTTTTGTTGCTCAGGTGTTAATTTAGCAGCATTCATGCTCTTTACAGTACCAGAAGAATCAACAAAAGGAGCAAGCCAATCAGGAGTATCACCTAATGTAGTTATAAGTCTATTAGCTGCAGTAGCTCCCCCTTGAGCATCACCCTCTTCAAACTGAAAGAGGCCCCTACCAGGACCTCCACTTGTTTGATATACATATGGGTCATCTTTACTTTCATGATAAGATATTCTTCCCATCACGTTTTCTAATTGAGCAGGCGTCATATCCCAACGTTCCGCCATATTTTGCAATAATGAATCGTATTCCATTATTCCTCCTGTTCGTCACCCCCAAATAACCAATCAATTCCACCTAACACAGCTGTAGATATAGGTGCTGTAACAGCTCCTACTGCATAAGGTAGATACTTTTGGTCTAATTTTTGAGATTCTTTGTAGAAATCTGGTAAAGTATCAAAACTATTAGAGTTTGGTGCATTAGTAAATATATTATGAGTTGTAGTTACTCTATGAGACTTTAAGCCTCCATCATCTACAACTACTGAATAACTATGCCCTTTATCACTATATTGCCTTTTTTCCATTTGTCCAGTTACAGGATTAGCTACTTCTATAGTTTTGCCTGCTACATTATTTAAATAGTTTTCATTTGAATAGTCATTATAATCAAAACCTGTAGTATTAGAAACTACTTTAGGTTTATCTTCGCTTACAGGCATACTTATAGCTGTATCAGTGCCTAATGGTTGTGATTCAGTATCTTTAAACATAGCTCCTAATACAGAGTTATTAAAGTTTTCTGATTCACTTATATTTGGATTATACAGCTCATCCATCAAAATATCTCCTAAAATAAGCTGTGTTGGATTATTAGCATCCAAATTACTTATTGCTTGCTCTAGCATAATATCTTCTGGATTTGCGGCCATTTAGTACTCTATATGCAGTATAATATCAAGCTGATTAGCACTGTATGTAGGAGCTGTAGAATGTACTGCGAATAAATGACAATGCATGTAAGCAGAAGTAGAACCTTCAGCTGCTTTTAAATATGTAAGCTCTGTTGTTTGTTCGTTACCTCCAGAAGCAGGTAATAACTGATGCAATCTAAAGTTATCAAAATCAACACCATTTGCACCTGCACCGTCTAGTTTACAAAAACCTGTCATTTTATTAGCTGTAAAATCTGCACCTGATATATTTGCAGTAGCATCTGGTGAACCTATAATTGTATTTCCTTCAGTAAAAGTAAACAAATAGTCTACATCTGAATGTTCTGTCCCATGGTCAACTACAAATGCACCTTTTAAGATAGATACTCCACCTTCTTCTTTGACTGCATTTGGTATTTCTACTGCTGTAAAAAGAACATCACCGTCATCATGTTCTGCTGCAGTTAGTGTAGGTGTAATTCTTATAATCCTTCTTTTGCCTGTAGATATGCTAGAACCAGCACTTGTTCCAGTAACTGCGCTTCCAGCATGGTTTATCGTTAAATCACTCATATCTTCCCCAATTATTAAAAATTCTTAATCTTTATCAACTTAATATACTAAAGTCAGTGCTATATTCCAAACGTTTATTTAAGATTAGTGTAATATAACTGCGCTTAGAGGTGCCTATAGCCTAGTCTAGTAGTACTGACTACTAAAAATAAGCTGATTATGGCAAAAAGTCAAGTAAAAAATAAAATATATGCAAATAGGGGTCCCATTTAGCACTGAACTCCACGATAAATCGACCAATTTAGTTGAATTTTGAAAAAATCGGAACGAGAATGCGTGTGGGAGAGATAAGTTGAATAGCACCGCCTTCAAAAGAGGGCATGGGGATGCCCTCTTGTTGAATCGGTGCATTCGACGCCCCTTTACACAGTGCTAGCACTGTGCTAGCATTGTTTAATCAATTGCAAGAAATTGCAGAAAGGCTACGCCATTATGAAATTTATTGAATTGCTTCAATCAATGCTACTCGACACAGGTCGAGTGTTTATAAATCAAAAAGAGAATGGAATCAATGCCACTGGCATTGACCATAATCTTTTAGATTTAGAATCACTCAAAACTGCTTTATCTAGTGAGTATCCTACTCACGATATAAAGCTGTTTTCTGCGTCGAAGAAAATCGACAATAACCAAGTTATTGACGTGCCCGAAATGCTCTGCATCTTCAAGCCAGGACAGACTGCGTCTGTCGCTGACTTGGATGCAGCATTACGTTCACGCAAATAACTTGCGTTCTTGTCTAAACAGTAGAGTCCTCACGGACTCTGCTGTTTTTTTAATGTAGAGAGTATATAACCGCGCTTATTTGTGTATTACTACACATAAAGCGTATAATAAGCATAATAGTCTGGCGGTATTCTATGAGGATTATTCCTGTACCAGTACTAATTTAACAGCACTTAAAAGATACCATACGGTGCTGGCTTATTAACCATTTAATAATAAATAAACAACAGTTGTGCATATGCACAGAAAGGGTGATATTTTAATGAAAATGCATCAAATAACCAAGTTTTTTAAACGATTGTTCCTAGTCTTTGAAATACTATTTTTAACCTTAAAAGACATTATTGTAGTACTAACATTTCCTATTGTATATCTTATCAGAAAAGTATTAAATTACTTAGTCGGGGAAGATGATACTAAATGGATAAACAGTAGGCTTAAAGAGCTTCAGCAAGATATAAACAGACTAGATATTGATAGAGTAAACAATAAAGATTGGTATACTAACAATCAAAACATAACTGGTCATAAACATGATAACTATCAATCTCAAATAGATTCAATCTACAAAACTACATCGTTTATGAAAGAACAAATAGATGGATTAATTCAGTCTACTTACAAGCATAAAGGTGATATTCGTGAGCTTGAAAATAGTGCAAAAGTTTTAGTTGAATGCGTTAAAGCAGGTAAAAGTTGTGAGAAAGATATTAATGAATTACAATTATCTATTGAATCAATAAGTGATAAACTTAACTCACATATTGATATAGTAGAAGCTAGACAAGTAGAAGATAGGCATTTAGATATGTTGTATGGTGAGGCTAAATACTATGATGTTGTAAATGAGTACATTCAACCTGAGCCTAACTTTAAAAGAGAAAGTGAGCTAAGGGAAAAGCAAATACAAGAAAGAATGATACTTGATGAAGAAGAGTTCCAAAATAATAAAGGAGACTAAAATGAATGATTTCATGGCAATATTTTATAAAGTATTAGCATATACATGGTTATTTGTTGGTACTGCAATAATACTTTGGTTACTTAATCATGTGATAATAGGATACTGAGATGTCCATCATAAGAAAACCAGGTGGTTTCCCTCCCGAGCCACCTGGTAATCCAACATATGATAATGAAGGTTTTTATAGTGATGATTATAATTGTAAATTAATAGCTTACAAAGCTCGTTATGAAACCTGGGAAAAATACTTAAAACCTTTTGAAGAGGTGTTTGGTGTTCCATTTGAGATTATAGAAGACAATTCTTTTCAAAAAGAATACCAAAGAAAGAAAAAATATGGGTTATTAGAACCATTTACAATAGAATATGAGGAAGGTCAGCATCCTGCTGACGATGTATTCTGATGAGATGAGAGCTGTTAACAATTGGTCTATTGTCTAAAATTGTTGGTAAGATTTGCATTTTGTGCTTACTTCGTGAGAGCAGCCGAGGCGATTATGTTGAACATAACTACTGTTTTATCCTTTCTGTAGTTTACCCGTCTTTATTTGAGTCTCATTTATAAAGAGCTATGCTTGTACTCTTCTTTTATTTCCGTATATGCACACATAGATACAAGTATAGCTCTACTTTTAATTAAATAGGAGCTAAAAATGAAATATGTAGAACGTAAATCAATGAAAATACGTGAATCTGGACGTAGTAGTGATTATATTACACCTACGTTTGGTCACGGTTGTTTATATAGATGTAGTTATTGTTATATGCGTAGGCATATAAAGCAAGGTATTACAACAATAGCTACAAATACAGAAGCATTAATAAATGCTATAGATGAGCATGTAATGAGCTTACAATGGCCAAAAGAGCCAAATCAAACGCATGCTAAATACTATACATATGATTTTAGTTGTAATGAAGACTATGCTTTACATGCTAAATATCATGAATGGGAAAAGTTATTTGATTATTTTGTAAACAGTGATAGAGCATTAGGTACAGCAGCAACTAAATTTGTAAATAAACACTTGTTACAATACAATCCAAAGCGTAAAGTACGTATACGTTTTAGTCTTATGCCACAAAAAATATCAAGTATATTAGAACCTGGCACTTCACGTATTAAAGACAGAATAGAAGCAATAAATACATTCTACGAAGCAGGTTATGATGTACATATTAATTATTCACCTATTATAGCTTATGAAGGCTGTGGTGATGATTATGTAGAGTTATTTAAATTAATAAATAACATTGTAGACAATAGTATAAAACAAGATGTTTTATCAGAGTGTATATTTTTAGTGCATAATAAAGGATTACATGATTACAATGTAAAAAACAATGTAAAAGGTGAAGAATATTTATGGACGCCACATAAACAGGAAGGTAAAACTTCTATATTTGGTGGTGATAATGTAAGATACGCCTGGAAATACAAACAAGGTCTAATTGATGGATTTATAAATCTACATGATAATGTTATACCTTGGAATAAAATTAGATACATATTCTAATGAGTCTCCCGTCTGTGTGAAATAGAACAACCGAGCATAGAATATAATCTACACCCATCATCGATAGTACTGCACTGAGGTTTCGAGATATTAGCCCGATAAACGGTGATGTGCTTTGATGCACAGACTACGATTTATTGAAACTAGAGATACGTGGCTCTCTAGCAAGGAACTGTTGATGGGTGTAAATCTTGACTGGCATACTCAAGGCAGAACACTTTGAGCGTACGCGGTGCTTATGCAATGTATGCCAAGAATTAAATTTGATAACAGCATAAAAACTCTTGTTTTATAATGATATGAGTAGCTCGTTTCGGGGACTAGTATAAACGAGTGTCAACTAACTATTGCCTGGCTGGAAGTTGCAGGAGTTATCAAAAAATTAGGCAAACATACTAGTTTGCCTCTAAAGGTCTGGTAAGTTAAATTGGTGTTGCTTACCAGACCACTCTTAATAAACACCAAAGAAAAGGATGTCCTATGCCTAGCGACGCAACATTCTACTTAGATAGCTATACAAGAGGTAGAGTAACACAACTTAATGTAAGTAATTATACAACATTAGGTGTATTATTAGAAGAAGAGAATATATCAATGAGCAATGCGTATATTATGTTCAAAGATAAAAATGGAAACGAAAAAACTGTAGCGGCTAATACCACTATAGATGATGGAGATTCTATAGATATTCAAAATAAATCTAATAAAAGTGGTAATTAACATAGACAGATAACAATTAAATAGACGAGGTTCTGGAGATATACCAGAGAAGGGGGTGCAAGTAAAGGTATCAGGAGAATGTCCTGCGTGTAGTCTATTTAAATAAAGAGAAAGTAGAGGTAAACAGTGAGAGAAACACTAATAGAGCTATTAAATATAATCTTTCAAAGAGATAATAAAGCTATTACTGATATAGTAGAAAAGTTTAGTTATGCAGAATCAGATTATACAAGACCACCTGAAAACGTAGAAAATTTAGTTGATAATTTATTAAATTCAGATAATCATAATATAAATTGTGAATTTGTAGGTGGTCAGCATTATACAGAAGAAACTACACAAAGTGGCTTTAAAATAGAAAAAGGTGCTGTAGAATTATGGTTTAAATTTAAAGACGTTAAACTAAAACGTAGAAAAATATTTAGACTAGGTGATTATTACTTAAAAATAATAAATAATGGATTTGATAAATGGCATTATTTGTTTTATATAAAAGCACCTCAAGTAGTTGATGGTGAGCTTATAGAAAGCTATTTATTAGCTTCTCATCCTCATATATCAGTTGGTAATGCTTGTTTTGCATCTATGGAAACAGGTATAAGAGCAGCTATAACTAACTATAATTTTAATGGCTTTTTATGGCGTATAAGAACATTTTTAAGTTCATGGAATTATAGAAGTCCACATCATCATCCAGAATATTTCGAACAAAGAAATGTAATTGTTTTTGATACAGATTCTACAAAATTTATGCTAGAACCTGTAAATGACCATGGTCATAATTATCTTAAAAATAGTTACGCTTTAGATGCAGAAGAAGCTTTAAATTATGAAAAAAAAACATTTATGCTTACATCAGCTAGATGTAAAGCTTATGATGACGAACCTATATCTAGACTTGCTTATCATTTTAATCATGGAACAACATACATAGATGGTTATAAAGTTGGAAATATGACAAGGTTTATTAATTCATATAATTTATTACATTCATTAGCTAAATGGTTAAAGTCTAAACATAATACTGAATATCCACTATCATATAATGAGTATTATGTTCTTGCTGTATATGCTTTAGAAAAGCTTACACAAACTATATCTTCTTCTGAGCTAAAATTTACAGGAACATGGTGTCCAGAATTTGCAAATGAGCTTAGATGTGATATAAATAGCACATTAGAATGTTTATATCATAATAGAAATATTTTCAAAGAATCTCATGATGGAAGACTAAGCAGGTCTGCTAATTATGTATGGTATTTAGGTAGTGGAGCAGATAATAAAGATAACTTAGAAGAATCTATGAGTTTAATTAAACAGTTAAATGAATTAAAAAATACTAT
>VTLG01004307.1_pt1 | contig 26166 bp, 27 predicted proteins | sample 4694571 | NCBI WGS metagenome assembly VTLG01 (sample SAMN12604809, study PRJNA352737) | marine metagenome | biome: ENVO:00000447; feature: ENVO:00000209|ENVO:00000569|ENVO:01000036; material: ENVO:00002151; isolation source: viral sequences binned using virsorter ...
TATCAAGGAAAAGTAGATATGGGAAAATTAGGAAACGAATTATGTCCTTTAACTGCATCTAAAGGAGGAGGTGCTATTGTTGCTACTACTAGTGGAAGTGCTGCAATGTTATAATTATAAACTATGAACTATAAATTAATCTTAAATTAAAAAAATATGCCTTTCCCATTTGCGAGTGATTATTTAGTAATGAAAAATACAAGTAGCTTAGCTGCTTTTTACGATGATATTGTATTTTGGGAAATAGCAACAAATCGTAATAGATTTTATGTCACTTTTGAAAAAGGATTACATTCATTACAAAATAACCAACAAGAATCTATAGGAACTATGGAGATAAGCTATCCTCATGTTACTAATACCACAGGTTCTACAGCTTCCTTTGACACAGGATTAGAAAGAGAAAACGCTAGATATGATGCTTTTCTTCAAAAAGAAGAATTAGTAACATCAGGAGGTATAAATATGCCTTCAAGACAACAATATAATGGGTATATTACAATGACTGAATTAAGAGGAAATAAACACTTTCAAACAACTCTTACAGCATCAAATCGCGCAACAAGATCATTCAGTTATGAGATATATGGAGGTGACGATACCGGATCTGTAAATTCAACAAGAACAGTAGATTGTGCTTATTTTTATCCTTTTTCTAGTCATCAATTATCCGTTTTAAGACCAAACTCTACATTAATAGTTGACATGGATAAAGAAAGTGAATTGTTTGATGGAATTGGGGAAAAAGGATTTGTTGTTGTACCACAAGACACACACCAAAAAATAAGAGATAATATAACTTTTTATTTACATAAAGCAGGATTAATAGAGGCATCCCCAAGAAATAAATCTACCCTCTTTACACGTCCACGTAATAAATAAAAAAAATGTATATTTTTTGAAAAATATTATATTTATAACTAAACACAAAAAACAATGGGATATTTAGATAATAGTAGCATCACTGTAGATGCAATTTTAACAAAAAGAGGCCGTGAATTACTAGCAAGAAATGATGGCTCCTTTTTAATAACACAATTCGCCTTAGGAGATGATGAAATTGATTACTCATTATTCAATGAAGATCATCCAAATGGTTCTCAATATGCAGCAGAAGCAATTGAAAACATGCCTGTTATAGAAGCTTTCCCTGATGAAACAAATATAATGAGACATAAATTAATTACTTTACCTAGAGGTACAAGTAAACTCCCAGTAGTCACAGCTAATATATCTAAAGTCACATTAACTATAGGTGCCTCTACAACAGTATCTCCAACAACTCTTAATTTTGATGGAGCTAATAACCAAAAAGAAACAGGAGGGTATAGAGCTACTATTGCTGATAGAAGGTTATTAAGTAGTTTCTTTGGAGTTGGAGTTAAAGATAATGTTAGTGTAGTATCTCAACCATATACTTCCACAGCAATTAGTGAAACAGTAACAGGAGATAGTATTTCTTTAACTGCAATTAATAGTACATCATTATTTGGAACAAACGACAAATTATTAACAACTCTTACTGTTGAAGGAGTAAGTTCAGGAGCTAGAGTAACTATCCCAGTTGAAATCTCTAAAACAATAATAGCCCAAACAGCTGCATTAGGTCAAACGGGTATAACATTAAAATAAAAATAAATGGCAGGATTAATAAGATATGGAACAGCAGATGTAGTAGTAGATACTCAAAAAATAGCAACATCTACATGGTCTAATAACACAAATAATTTAACAACTACCCACACATCATCAACTCAAGCTGTTTACACAACAGCTACAAGTTCAGGAGCATTTTATATAGATGTTTATAATCTTCCTACTTCTTCAGATTCATCATCAGTTCAATTTGCAGGAGCATACGGTCACAAAGCAGGATCAGGATCTTTAAATTTTACAAATGATAGTGGATCTTTAGGTGTTAGCCCTAGTAAAGTTATATATAAACAATATCAACAATTAGTATTTGGAGATGAAGAATCAAGATTTAATTTTAATGATTATGAACCAGATGACATTTATGTTATTAATATAAGTAGACAAAATTACAAACACAATTTAAAACCAGGAACTTTAAATCTTCATTTATCTAGTTCAAAAAGTGGTTCTGACACTAGTTCAGCTGACGTAGTATCTAAATTAAAATTAACAGACGATAGTGTAACAACAACAGGATCTGCAAAAGTAACAAATGCAGGTAGACAATTTAACATTGTTTCAGGATCAAGTGGTGAAAGATCAGGATCAAACTTAACTCAAATAGACGGTAGTGGTTCATATGGTTTCTTTTATCCAGATTCTGGTTTCATAATATTAAATGGTGCTGCTCTTAGTGAATCTATTGGTATAGGAGATTTAGGAACATATGGGGTTGTAACAGGTAGTAATTCTTCTCCTGTTGGACATAGAGCATTAGTTCAAGCTATTTCTGGAGGTAAACATTTTATAATAGATAGTGAAGAAAAAGTAACATCCCAATATTATTTTACAAGAGCAAGAAACACAGAATTCAATTATACTACAAACCCATCATTTATAGACACTGATGGTAATTTGAATTTTACTTCTATGGTCGATAATCCAAAAACATTTATCACAACAGTTGGATTATATAATGATATGGGTGATTTAGTAGCAGTTGCTAAATTAAGCCAACCAGTATCTAAAGACTTTACAAAAGAAGCACTTATTAGAGTAAAATTAGACTATTAAAAATGTCATCTGAATGTATTCAGTTTATAAAAAATTCACAGCGCAAGATTATGCAACAGTTCCCTTTAACGCGCATAAGCAGTATATTTTCAATTCTGCATCCGCTGCAGATAGCAAAATAACCTATCACGATACAAGATGGACTTCTGAATCCATTGACATTTATAGTACAGGTAGTGAATCATTAAGTGGTGATACCATTAATACCATCAGATACAACCAAATTGACCATTTATTTTACAGAAATTTTAAAAAAGATCTTACTAATAGATTTGGAGATTGGCATTATTTAAATCAAAAAAGAGTCTTATATGAAGAAGCAAATATACTTTCAATACCCACAGGATTATATGGTCACGAAATAAAAAAAGGATCCTTTTTTCTTTCTTCAAGTGGTTTTAAATTTATAGATGATCAAAAAGGACATTTAATTCTTAGTGGTACTAGTTTAAGTGATTATGTCACAGATGTTCGTAAAAATGTGTTAAATATAGGTCCTGTCAATGGATTTAAACGTTATGATTTAAATACTTACGAAGGTTATGTCAAACTTGATGGATGGAAAGATACCATTTATTGGAGAGATGGTAAACCTAAAGTCCAATTATTAACATACTATAATACACATGATTTTGGAGATGAATTTGATGATAGTTACTTTTTTAACAAAATCAAATATAAAGATGTTACATTTTCTAAAGAATATTTATTTAGTGGTAGTTATGTTAGTGGGGGATATCAGCATAGATTTCCTTCAATAAATCTTAATGGAAGCAGCTCAGAAATAAAATTAGCTAATGATGAAAAATTCCATTTTAATTATAAAGATGATTTTACGATAGCTTTTTGGGCAGATTTACCCATACAATCACGATTAGATAAAGGAGATGCAGTATATTTAATTGCTAAAAGCACAACACAAACAATTGTACCTACTCCAACGGCTAAAAGAGCATTAAATGTAAACACAAATTTCTCAGGAGCTTTACAACCTTTAGATGTTCCTTCAGCTCCTCAATATCCTTTTGAAGTATACGTTCAAAATGAATCAGGATCGTTAGCTCAACCTCACATATATTTTAAAAGATCAGATGGAGACACAATAACTATGATAAGTGCTTCTGTTGTAACTAACAGTGGTGATGTTTTCGGTTATATGCACCATTATGCTTGTTTATATTCTGCTTCTCAAATGAAATTATATGTTGATGGAATGCCAACAGGTTCTAGTGGTTCAGATGGATCAGTTAAACAAACACAAAATAATGCTAATTTATACATTGGTAATAAAGGAGGATCAACAAATCATATGAGTGGATCTTTAAGTCAAATAAATATATATGATGACGCTTTAACAGACACTCAAATATTAAATCATTATAGTAGTAGTAATGGTTCTCCTTACATAGGAAATATATTTTACACACACGGTTTAGCAACCATTACACATCCAGGATATCAATCAATTTTTAATGATGATGCTATACCTGATATGATCATAGAAGATACTTTTATAGTAGGGGGTTCACCAGAATATTTCTTTGGAATAACAGGAGAACAGGGACTTAAATTTCAAGGTTCACATTTAATTTATGAGCATGAATATCAATGCACAGTAGATGAACATGAGTATAATGATACAACGAATATTTCAGCCAGAAAAATAAAAACAATACAAGGAGAAGAAGTAGCAGATTTTACGACAAGTTCCCTCTTTAGACCTTACGTCACAACAGTTGGATTATATAATGAAGATAATGAACTATTAGTAGTAGGCAAATTGGGACAACCTATACGTATGAGTGACGAAACAGATACTACTTTTGTACTGAGGTGGGATACTTAAACAATAAATAAAAATGGCCAAAAGAGATAAAATATATTTAAAAACTTATTTTGAAACAGGAGATAAACCCACAGAAGAACAATTTGGGGAATTTATTGATTCTACCGTAAATACTGAACAAACATCAAGCCAATATATATCAAGTAGTTTAGTAGTCCAAGGAAATATAACAGCAAATACTTTCATAGTAACTCAAAGTGTCATTGTTAGTCAAACAGGTTCAACTGCCTTTGGTAATTCTATAGATGATAAACATCATTTCACAGGTAGTTTACTAGCATCAGGATCTGTACGAATCACAGGAAGTTTTGTAGTAAACAGTGGATCTTCAAATCTTATGATAGATAGTGTAGGAAGCGTTTCAGGTTCTATAACATCAACAGGTTCATTTGGTAAGATTTCAATAGATACTTTAACAGCAGACAGTGGTACATTTGGATATTTACAAGCAGATGAAGTTAGTTCTAGTATAGTTAGATTAGGAGGAGGTGGAAATAATGATGGAGAACTATATTTTGGTTCTGCTTCATCCAAAATATATTCACAACAAGATGGAACAGATTTATTCATATCATCTTCAGATGATTTACATTTTCTTTCAGATGAAACTAGATTTAAGCAATTTGGAGATGGAAATATAATTTTCCAATCAGGATCTACAGCAGGTTCAGAAACTTTTAAATTTAATGTAAAAGGAAAAGGAAGTTTAATAACTAGTGGTAGTATAACAGCATCAGGTGATATTAAAGCAACTCATATAAGTGCAAGTGGTTATGGAGTTTTTGGATCTAGTGTAAATATCGCAAAACATTTAACATCATCTGGCACGGCATCTATAGGAGGAGATATGAGTGCAAGTGGAAATTTAAAGGGACAAAATTTATTTTATAAAGGTTTAGACACCTCAGAAGATGCATCTCATTATATTTCATTTAAAAAGAATGGAGCCAATTTTGCTAGTAATATAACAAATGGATTCACATTCAATCCAAGCTCAGATACAATAATGTTAGGAGGTCTTGTTCAGATTAAGGGACAAGCCCAAGAAATAACATCATCTATAAATATCCATACCCGTCACGTTACAGCTTCAGGAAATATAGTAGTAACAGGATCACAAACAAAGGCCATAAATTTAGATAGTTCAGGCCACATAACAATGTCAGGTAATATAAGATCAACTGGTGGTGGTGCAAACTTCAACGGAGGTATTTATATGACTGCAGGTATAAGTGGAAGTGGTAATTTTACAGGTGCAGCTGGCACAGGTTCATTTGCATTTGTTAGCGCAAGTCAAGTTTATTCAACAGGAAATGTAAGTGCAAGTGCAACTGGATCATTTGGTAGAGTGGAAGCACATGCAGTAGGAGGATTAAGTCCACTTCGAATTGATGGAAATGTTACAATGAGTGAAGATTTAGCTATTTCAGGTAGCACTATTATCCTTGGTAATATCACAGCCAGTGGAGAAATAAGTGGTTCAGGAACTGGTTTCAATCTAAAAGGTCTTAGTACAGGAAGTTTTGATTATATACAAACTGAAATTATTGAAGGAAAAAGTCCTTTAACAATTAGAGGTGATGTTACAATGAGTAGCAACCCTAATGTAAATTACTTATTTGTATCAGGGGGTATTGTTATGCAATCTCCAGCAGGAGGTTTAGCTGCTGCAAACAATTTACAGATAAATCGAACTACTAAAAATCAATTAGTATTCTACAATCATTATGGTTTAGACCACAATTATAGATTTATATTTGAAAGTAAGGGAGCTTCTGGACTTTCACAATTTCCAGGATACTTCTACACTAGTGGATCTGGAAGATATGGGTTAAAAATAGGAGGAGGTAGCGCAGTTGAAGCTTTACCATTAAATGATGGTGTTACTGTTGCAGGAATTGTGACAGCAAGTGGAAATATAATATCAGAAGATCAAGTATTAGGTGCAAATTATAGAACTTTATGGGTACCTGCAGGTTCAATGATTCCAACAGAAACAAATGGAGCACAAGCATTAACAGAAGAATTAGCAACAAACGATGTAATGATAGATTCTTTTGCATTTGATAAAGACACAGATGAATTTGTCAACTTCAACATTGTCATGCCAGAACAATGGAACGCAGGAAGCTTCAAAGCCAAATTTTACTATAAAACAGGAGTAACATCAGGAACTGCTATGTTTGGAATTGCAGCTCAATCTTACAATGATGATGATCCTTTAGATGCTGCCTTCACAATCCCAACCACTCATTCAGTAGATACAGTTAAGGGAACAGCAGATGATTTAGCCATTACCGACCCAACTATAGCTTTTACTGCTTCTGGAGCTCCAGCAGCAGGTCATTTACTTCAATTCCAAGTTATGAGAGATGTTAGCGCAGACAATGCAAATGGAGATGTTGAATTGATTGGTGTATTACTTCAATATCAAGAAACTAATAGCGGATCTGGAGCTTGGGGATAAGATGAATAGTAGAAGAAAACATATGGGAGGAGGTCATGGTTTAATGAACTTTGATGCATTTGCAGGAGGAGGTCTTAAATGGTGGTATAATTTTAGTGAAATAAGTGGTCTAGGTTCTGTCGTAACAAAACACGATACAACATACTGTGCAACAGCTCTTAATAAAGCAAAAGCATCTACTGGAGATTCAGGTGATTTTCAAGATGCTGCAGGAGGGGGTGCTACTTCAACATCTCCTAATTTTGTTGATGGACAGTTAAAAACTGGTAGAAGTAATTTAGATTTTATTGGTGATGAAAATCACCTTGACATATCAGATGCGGGGGGCATTGACATGGCAGCTTTTACCATATACATGGTTATAGAAGTTATCAACGAAGACGCTAATATAGTTAATATTTTTTGTGGAAATCAAGCTTTAGAAGATTATATTTACTATAATGCAAATGTTAATAGATGGACATATAAAATAAACAACGGAACTCAAGTACTTACAGATGCTTTAGCAATTACTGATGGAACTAATTATATAATGTCAGTTGGTTTTCAAAATGGTACAGCCATTAAAGTACGATTAGCTAATGCTGGAGGTAATGTTGGTTCTCAGGTCACTTCAACAAGTGATGTAAGTGCAGATTTTAATATGAAAGCTCTAGGTAGTATAGTTGGAGAAGGTAGTTATACTGCTGATTTACATGTAGGTGAAGTATTGATTTATGATAGCTATCATACTGATTCACAAGCAAAAGAAATAGTAAAAGAACTCAAAAAAGAGTGGGGTTTAGCTTACTAAGATTAATTTAATATTTGGTTTTTTAAAATATTTTTCATACATTTATCCTTATGTGGTTATACAAAGGAAAAGAAATTAACGAAATTACTGACTTACCAAAAAATACTTTTGGTTTTGTTTATCAAACAACACATACTTCAGAATACAAATACATTGGTAAAAAATCTTTAATTTATAATCGTAAAAAAAAATTAGGTAAAAAAGAACTTATTACTTTAAGATTAGAAGGTAAATTAGGTAGATTACCTAAACATAAAATAGTTCAAGTAGAAAGCGATTGGAAAACTTATTATGGTTCTCATAATTTTATAAAAGAAGCTTTATCTAAAAAACGTCATTATGAATTTGAAAGAAAAATTTTAGAGGTGGCTTTTAATAAAAAAGAACTTACATATTTAGAATGCAAATGGCAATTTAATTTAAATGTATTAGAAGATAAAAGTTACCTTAATGATAACATTTTAGGTAAATTTTTCGATAAAGATTTTAAATGAAAGAAGATTTATTAAAACAATTATTAGAGTCGGTTTTAGGAAGAAGTAAAGCTGCTCGTGGAGGAGACGAAGCTGTATTTTATTGTCCTTCTTGTAATCACCATAAGAAAAAATTGACATTTAATTTATTGTCACAAAAATTTCAATGTTGGGTTTGTGGTTTTAAAGGTCATAGAGCTTATCAATTACTTAAAAAAAAGAACGCACCTGGAGCTACTTACGCTACTTTAAAAGAAATAGACAGCCAATATAATTTTAAACAAAAAATACAAAAGAAACAAGAAACAACAACCTTACAATTACCTGAAGGAACACAATCCTTATTTAATTCCAATACAGTTTTATCAAAACATGCTTTATATTATCTTAAACAAAGAGGTATAACAAAACAAGATGTAGTCAAATATGACTTACATTACAGTGAACAAGGAGAATTAAAAAATATGGTAGTAATTCCAAGTTACGATAATAATGGTTTTCTCAATTATTATGTCGGAAGATCATTTGATAAAAACGCATATATTAAACATAAATTGGCTTCCAGTACCAAGGACATAATTGGGTTTGAAATGTATATAAATTGGGATCTTCCCGTGATTTTATGCGAAGGAGCATTTGATGCTATGTCGATAAAACGTAATGCAATTCCTTTATTTGGAAAGAAAATTTCATCAACTTTAATGAAAAAAATAATTCAATCTAATGTTAAAAAAATATATCTAGCATTAGATGATGATGCTTTAAAAGATGCTTTAAACCATGCTGAAACTTTTTTATCTTATGGAAAAAATGTATATTTCATAGAAATGAAAGGAAAAGATCCATCTGAATTAGGTTTTAAGGAATTTACAAAATTATTACATAATGCAACAAAACTTACTACTTCTTCACTGATGAAGAGAAAATTAGCTTTGTCATAATTTTTATATTTATAACAAACTACGTAGTTAATGGAAAAGATTGCACTTTTACCAGGAGGTTTTAAACCACCTCACGCTGGACATTATAACATGGCTAAATGGTTAGCATCAAACACTGATGCAGACACTGTTGTAGTTAAAATAGGCGCAAAAGAAAGAGAAGGCATCACAAGAGAAATATCTCTTAAACTATGGGATCTTTATAGATCTACGGACTCAGATCCAATTTCTAAAAAACTTACAATTTTACCTTCAGAATCTCCTTCTCCCGTAAGAGATGTATATGATTTTATAGAACAAGAAGCCCCTGAAAATTCTATTGTTTATTTAGGTTTAGGAGAAAAAGATGTTGATGATAAAAGATATGCTAATATAGGTAAATTTGCTGAACCAAAAGGAATTAAATTTAAAACAGTATTAGTACCACCACAAGCAGGAGGTATATCTGGTACTCAAATGAGAAATTTTATTAAAGATAATGATAAAGAATCATTTCAAAAATATATACCAGATCATGTAGATAAAGATGAAGCTTGGGATATAGTTTCTTCTATTCAAGAATTATATAATAAACCCCAAAAAGGAGAACAACCTTATGGAGACACTACTCGATACCATGATCATTGGAAAAGTAATGATCCAGGTCCTAAAAAACCTGTCCCAAGAGCTTACAAGTATAAAAGAGGAGGAATATACACTGGTGGAGGAATGGGTTTTGGAGGAATGTATGAAGTTAAAGGAAGAAAAAAATTAAGAGTATATGATTTTGATGACACCTTAGCAGAAACAAAAGGAGCTTTTATAAAAATTAAACATGAAGATGGTTCTATAGATTTATTAGATCCAGCTGAATTTGCAATATATCAACCTAAACAAGGAGATAAATTTGATTTTACTGATTTTGATAAAATAATAACAGATGCTGCTCCTATTCAACATATAGTTGATCTTTTAAAAAAAGATACAAATGATCCAACTTCTAAAGTAACTATATTAACAGCTCGTCTTTTAGCTTATCCTGTTAGACGTTATTTAAAAACATTAAATTTAGACGTTTATGTTGTAGCAGTAGGTTCTTCAGATCCTCAAGATAAAGCTAATTGGATAGAAAATCATATAAATAAAGGATATAATGATATTAAATTTATAGATGATTCTGAAAAAAATTTAAACGCAGTACGAGCTTTAAAAGATAAATATCCTGATATTCAAATAGAAGTTAACCATCCAGATGAAGTTAATGAAATGATAGGTACTATGACTAGTCAAGAAATGGCTAAACATAAAAAAAATCTAAAACGTTTAAATAAAGATCTTAAAAAAATCAATAAAGGAGACAAATATGTAAAAGTACCTAAATACTTAAAAGGCACACTTACAAGAAAATTATATGAAAAAATGTCATCATCAGAATTAGACGCAATAGAAGATTATGCTGACAATAAATTAGATCCTATTGATATTGAATTTACAAATCATTTTTTTGATAGATTAAATGATCCTCGTAATGATAAAGAAATATCAAATGCTGAATTAATTGGATTTTTTAAAAGATTATCAAAAAATAGAAAATCATTTATTAATTTTTTATCTAAATATAAAGAAATTGTAGCAACGGATAATAGAACAAATCTTAATATACCTTTTTTAAAACAAGCTGATAAAGCAATTGCTAAAACTATATTAAGAAAAAAAGATTTTCAAACATCTAATTTAAAATTATCATTAGAAAAAAAGAATATTAATGAAACTGATCCTAAAACAGGTACAGGTAAAAAACCAAAAGGATCAGGTAGAAGATTATATACAGATGAAGATCCTTCAGACACAGTTAAAGTTAAATTTTCAACACGTCAAGATATAGTAGATACCTTAAATAAAACTAGTTTTAAAAATAAATCTCATGCTCGTCAATCTCAAGTAATTAATTTAATTCATCAAAGAGTTAGAGCAGCTTTAAATAGAGCTAAAGATTCAGATACTAAAAAAAGATTAAGAACAGCTTTTGAATACATTAAAAAACGTAAAGAAGCTTCAAAGAAAAAAACACAACGAATGAAAAAAGAAGGTTTATTCACTAAAAATTGGTGGAAAGATATTATTAAAGAAATACTATTAACAGAAGGAGGAGCAGCAGGACATATGGCTCACCCATTTAATTTACCAAATGTAAATTCAGGTAGAGAATTATTAAATATATTTGAAAAATCAGCTGACTCATTAGATAAAAATCCAGGAGCAGTAAAAATAGACGGTGTAAATGCTTCTATTCGTTTAGTAGATTTAGATGGTAAAAAACAATTTGTAATGGATAGAGGTTCTAAAAAAGAACTTGATGTGAAAGGAATTACAAAAGATGATTTATTAAAAAGATTTGGAGATGGACATGGAATGATTAAAGTAGGAGGAGAAGTATTAGATTTATTTAATGAAGCATTACCTAAATTAAAAAATAATCTTGAAAGATTAGGAGCTTGGAATAATCCAAATATATTATTTAATATGGAATATGTTAGTGGTAAAACTAATGTACAAGAATATGGTTCAAATTTTATAGCAATTCATGGTTTGAATAAAATAGAAAATAAAGAAGTGCAAGGTAAAAGAGGAATGTTAACTAAAAGAGTATCATCTGAAATATCATATGATAAAAATGCACTCCAATCATTATTAAATGATTTAGAATCTATAGCCAAAAAAAGAGGATATGAAATTTATGGTTCAGTACCAACAAAAATGAAGAAAAAACCTAATTTTTCTGCCGCATTATCCAAAAATTACACAGTAAATGCAGGTGAAAATACTCAAACAAAATCATTGGGACAGTGGTTAAATACATTAAATGACATTCCCGAGGAAGATTTTATATTTATGAACGTAGGCTATGAAAAAGATAGTAGTACTATAAATAGAAAAAAAGTAGGTGCTGTCTCAAAACAAGTTTATCTAGCTATTCTTAATGGAGAAAATGTAGATGGTTTGTTTGAAAGTGAAGAAGATAGAAAAAAAGCAATACAAGGATTTGTAACCTACTTAGCAACTGAAAAATTAGGAGATGAGGTACTTAAAGTATTAGATTCACCTATGGGATCAGTTGAAAACCATGAAGGTGTAGTAATTAGAGATAAAAATATATCAGATAAACCTTTTAAAATAACTGGTAAATTTATATTAGGAGGATTAGCCACTGGATTTAGAGATTAAAATTATGGAAAACAAGATAAGAAAAATAATTAGAGAACAAATCAAAAAGCTTAAAGAAGGTAATAATTCAATTAGGATTTTTGGGAGTAAAGATATGAAAGACTATATTGTAGATGTTTCTATAAATGATATACTTAAAAGAGGAAAAGATGTTTTAGTAAAACGTCCACACTCAGAAGATAATTATTTAATTAATCGAGTTGAATTAAAAGATGGTACTAAAGGATGGGTTTTTTCTCAAAACCAAAAACTTGGTGAAGGTATGAGTCCTGAAGAATTTGCAGCTGCTAAAGAAGCAGATCGTTTATCTAAACATCCAGAAAGAGATAAAATCTTAAAAATCCAAAAAATGATGGATAAAGAAAGAAAAATGACTGACTACGAAAAACGTAGAAAAAAAGAAGATGATTATTATCAAGATCCTGAAGATTTTAAAGAAATAGCCACAGAATTAGGATATTTAGATGAAGAATATTCTCAAATTATAGACAATAGAGAAGCACATAAACATCCAGATTTTCAAACATTAATAAATCAATTAAAAGAAATAGGTTTAAAAACTTTTGATGAAACTTCTCCTTTTGGGAGTCTTTCTAGCTTTGGAAAAGGAAAAGGATATTATGTGACACTTGATAGAAATGCTGAAGAAAACCAAACAGGTCTTAATATATTAAAAAATGGTGTATGGAGTGAAAATGCTAATTCTGTATTAGAATTAGCCTTTAAGGGAATGGAACAAAAAACAAAAGAATTTAATTTTATATTCGATGGTTTAAGTGATGAAGAAGTAGATCCAGGAGAAAGAATATATCCTCCTGAAATTACTTTTTTCATAGAACCTAAAGAATTAAATGAAATAAAATAAAAAGTTATGTTAAAAAAAGAATTTAAAAGAAAAGACGTAGATAGAATGCGTAACCTAATTAGAGGTAATGCAAATGCTTCATCCGAAACACAAGTAGGATGGAAGAAAAAAAGAATAGATTATAAAGAAGGTGACATTTGGACAGAAGGAAGAAAAACCTGGACTATAAAAGATGGTATAAAACAAACAATATCTAAATTAGATGCGATTAAAAAAGAAGTATTTATGCCTTTATGTTGTCCTAAATGTAGTAAAGTGATGAAACATCATTTAGATAAAAGTAATTATAAGATGCATAAAAAATGTCATAGTTGCGTTGTAGAATTTGAACATAAATTAAAGATAGAAGGTAAGTATGATAATTATATAAAAAAATTAAAAAACAAAAATAACATCACCGCTTTAAATGAAATAGAAACATATTTATTAGACGCAGTCAACAATACATCTAATTCTAGTTTTGTGTCAGAACATGGTACAATAGAAAGATGGGTAGGTGGTGTTGATAAAGAAAAAATGACAAAAGAAATTTCTCAAGCTGCTAAACAAGCTAGAGAAAATATAAAAAAACATATCAATGACTAAAGGAGAACTTAGAGAATTGATAAAAGCAGTAATTAGAGAATATACTGGTACAGGAGCTAGTGGAGGAAACTCTACTGATGGTAACGATATACCTTCTCCAAGACCTTTTCCAGATGATGAAGATGAAATAGAAAATTACGCAGAAAAAGGTGCTCCATATGGAGGTGCAGAAGGAAACCATTACAGAAAAGAAGCAGAGCCTATTAATTATAACAGACCAGGAGCTCAAAGCTCAGGGGGTCCAAAATTTGAAAATAAAACACATATTAAGGAAAATACAGATAATGTATTCCAAGAAAAAGCAGAAGAAATATGGGATGGTTTAATATATAATTTTAGAGATAATAAAAACACTAGATTAGAACATTTAAATCAACATTATAGAACATATGCAATTATGGAAATAATGAGAAAATTAATGGGATGGAGAAAAATATAATGAAAAAAAAAGAGATCATACAATTAATTAAAGAAACTGTGGCTGAAAGAAGAAAACACTATGGAGTACATGATACTTATGGAGTAAGTTCAGGTCAGAGAAGAAATTTAAGTGGTTTACCAGGTGTAATGGATGAAGAAGGTATGAGTTCTAGTTTAGAAGCTAGACAATTAGCTGATAGTTTTACATTTGATGAACTTGAACAATTATTAAAAGGTAAAAAAATCTCAAAGGAGGATTATAATGGAGCTGTAAGTTATTTAAGAGGGTGGATAGAAACACATCCAACTTATCTCCCACAAAGAGAATTAGATTCACCAAAAAGACAAGCAATTAGAGATAAATATTTAAGTGAAAATACAACTCTAAAAGAAATGAATATGATGCCCATTAGTGCTGAAAGAATTAAACATGTATTTGACACTGTAAATGGAGCTAAAGATCCAGTTCAAACACCTGAATTTTGGAAAAATTTCTTCAAATCAAGATATGGGATATCTTTCCCAGAAAACTTAAAAAACTTAAATCAAGAACAAGCATTAGCTATGAATAAATTCGCAAATGATATGAAAGATAAAATAAAAGAACAACAAATAGGTGCTATAGGCACAGGAGCAATAGAAACAATAACTGATAAAATATTAGAAATTGTAAATGATGCACTTACACAAGAACCACAATTAATACAATCTGATGTAGCAGAAGATATAAAAAATGTTTTAAGAGATTGGTCAGAACAAGAAATAGATGAGATAGATACAAAAACATTCGCTGGCGTAGATGCTATGCAATCAATTAGAAAAGATCCTAGATTTGGTACTCTATCAGGAGATGCTAAAATGGATATAGAAAAAAAATTAAAAGCAGGAGGTACTGTTGAATTAGAAGAAAATGAACCAACAGATCATGAAGGTAGAATGGCAAAATCACAAATGCACAAAATGCTTCATTATGCTACAACATTATCTCAAATGATTGACGATTCAGATCAATTACCAGCATGGGTTCAAGCTAAACTTACAAAAGCATCAGATTATATGTCTGCAGTATTTCATTATTTAGAATATGAATTTGCAAGAACGAATACTAATTTAATGGAACATATAGATTCCTACAGAAAAATAGCAAAAAGATCTATTCTTATGGAAGGTGCCATAAAACGCTTATTTATTATGTTTGATGATGGAATGACAGATGAAGAAATAATTCAACATTATGCAAAACAAGGAATAGATATTCCTGAATCTTTTGTTGCTCAAACTAGAAAACAATGGAAAGATTTTAAAAAATCAGAATTAGAATTAGAAATGGGTGAAAAAGAATTTAAAAATTCAGCTAGAGATATTGTAAATAACCCTCAAGAAGCAGAAACAGGAATGGAACCAAGAGAAGAAAAACAATTGGCATCTGGTTTCACTAATGAAAAACTTGATCCTGTAGGACAAGAAGATGATGATATTAATAATGATGGAAAAGTTGACAACACAGACAAATATCTAAAAAACAAAAGAGAAAAAACAGCAAAAGCGATAGAAAAACAAAAACAAACAACTAAAAATTAATAAATTATGGCAAGAGGAGCAGTAAAAGAAACTGGAGTTAATGCAATAACCGGAAGTTTTTCAAGAATATTAGCAATAGGAAGTGGATCTGGAGGAGGAAAATGTGTATTTGCTAACATAACATGGGGATTAGAAAGAAAAGAAGGAGCTAATCTACATTATAGTAATGCAACAGATTTAACCTTATCTTCATCAGCATATATAGAAGGACCCATAGTTAATTTTAAATTAACATCTGGTGGAGTATTAGCAGAAGTAAGTGATTAATGAAACAACTTAGAGAACATATTAAAAAAGAAATAAAATCTTTGATGGAAGCAAAATATCCTGCTCCCCCAGAGATTATGAATACTTTAAGAAATACTCTTAGATTAAGACCAGTTATCAGGTATGTAAATGCTTTAAAAGCAGTAAATTCTGTACCGCCATCATATAGAGTGTTTTTACATAATGGGCAATTTTTTGATTTATATATTGAAGAATCATCTTTAGTAGCCAAAATAGGAGCTAAATCTTATTGGTTGATGAATAATGATGAAACAGCAGAAGCTATTAAAGCTTTAAATAGAGTACTAACTCAACCTATACCTGTAAAACAAGGAGATGAAGAAGAAACAGACATAGGAGACACAGGAGGAGCAGTAGAGCCAGCAGCTGAAGAAGAACCTGAAGCTGAAGAAGAACCAGCAACATAATGGATTTCAAAAAAGCATTAGGAGCATTATATCAAGACGCTAAAAAAAAGTATAATATACAACAAGCGCCTAATCTTCTTTTAAAACAAGATGAAGAAAATGCTAAAAAAATGTTTGGACGTACTGCATATTATAATCCAGAAAATTCAACAATTGTACTTTATACAACAAATAGACATCCAAAAGATATTTTAAGATCTTTTTGTCATGAAATGATTCACCACATTCAAAATGAAAGAGGTGATTTAAAAATGGGAGATGCTTCATCCCCTACTTATGCTCAAGATAATGATCATATGAGAAAAATGGAAATGGAAGCTTATTTAAAAGGAAATCTTTTATTAAGAGATTTCGAAGATAATTTCAAATACCAATAAAAACAAAACGTTATGATACCAGGATTATCAAAAATATTTGCCGGAGGAGCCGGTGAAGTTCTAGACAAAGTAGGTGGTGTAGTTGATAACTTAGTCACCAGTAAAGAAGAAAAACTCCAACTTAAAAACGAATTAGAAAAAATCCTAAATGAAGCTAACGCTACAGCACAACAAGCTGTAACATCTAGATGGGAAGCTGATATGAAATCAGACAATTGGCTTTCTAAAAATATCAGACCTTTAGTGTTGATTTTTCTAACTGCAGTTTTTGTAGTAATGTCATTTTTTGATGGCAATGCAGGAGAATTTACAATAAATGACGCATATAAACCAATTTATCAAACACTTTTAATTACGGTTTATGGTGCTTATTTTGCAGGACGTTCTATAGAAAAAGTTACTAAAAATAAAGAAACTGAAACAGAAGAAAAGAAAAAGAAAGGATTGTTTCGTAAAAAAAGTTAATATTTATTAACAAAATTTAGTTCGATTCATAGCCGAACGATTTAATTTAAATTTTAAGAGAGCTGTGGCCTCCAATTTGGTAGTCACAGTTTTTTTTTGTACGCTACCACAAAACCAATAAAATATGGCTGTTATAGAATTTTCTAATATAGTAATTGTAGGAGCGGGAGTTGCTGGTGTAAATGCAGCAACAAAATTAGTAGATAACAATTTCAAAGGTAAAATAACAATTATTGATATGGGTTTAAATCCATATGATAGACCAACCTCAGATGTAATGAGAGGTTTTTTAGGAGCTGGAGGATGGTCAGATGGTAAATTAACATATCATACTTCAATAGGAGGTCAATTATCAAAATATTGCGGAGAAGAAAAAGCAATGGAATTAATGGACCAAGTTATTGAAAATTTTAAACGTTTTCATCCAAAACCAGAAAAAGTACAATGTTCAAACCCAATAGATGAACCTGATTTTATCAAACCACACTTTGGTTTAAGGTTATTCCCAGTATGGCACGTTGGTACTGATTATTTACATGAAATAGGTAAAAATTGGTATGATTATTTAGTAAAAAAAGGTGTAGAATTTCATTGGGAAACTAAAGTTAGTGATATTGATTTTAATAATAAAGAAGTTATTTGTGGTTTAGGTGATACACGAGATCCTATTTTTAAATATGATAAACTTATTTTTGGTGTAGGAAAATCAGGAATTGATTTTGCAAAATCATTATCTGAAAATTATAAACTACCTACAGAACCAAAACCAGTACAAATAGGAGTACGTTTTGAAGCACCTCAAAAACACTTTCAAAAACTAATTGATATTGCTTATGATTTTAAGTTATATAGAAAATTTGATGCTGAAGGTGTATCATTAAGATCATTTTGTACAAATAATAATGCAGCTTACGTAGCAGCTGAACACACTTATGGTGATATAAGTTATAATGGTCATGCTAAAAAAGATAAAAAATACGAAAATGGTATGACTAATTTTGGTATTTTAATGGAAATTAGAGGTATAGATAACCCTTTTGATTGGGCAAGAGAAGCAGTAAAGAAAATGCAATTAGATAGTAAAGGAACATATTATTCTCCAAGTAATAGAATACCTTCAAAAACAACAGAAGGAGATTATGTAGAAACCCAAGTAGTAAATAGTATGGGTCCTTTATGGGCTTCTATTGGAGATTATGCTTCATATATTAATGAATTTATTGAAGATATGGAAAAAGTATTCCCAACATTAGGTAAAGATTGGGGTATTTATATGCCTGAAGTAAAATATTTAGCACCAGAACCTTTAGTAAATCACGAAAATTTAAGCCTTACTAGGTTTCCTGAAGTACATTTTGTAGGTGATGCTTTATCAGCAAGAGGTATAACAGTATCAGGAGCACAAGGAACTTATGTAGCAGAAAATATAATAAAAAATAATGAAAAATGACAAAAATGGAAGGTAAATGGGATAGATGTCTTTCTAAACCTAGAGTTTTAAAAAAAAGAGAAGAAGATGGTAGTATAACTACATTTTATACTTTAGAAGTTAAAGGTTTAAATAAATTACATAATTTTGAAGGACCAGCTTTAGTAAATGAAAAAAACAGAAAAAAAGAATATCATCTAAATGGTATCCAATATACAAAAGATGAATTTGATTATATTAGAAAAAGTAGAGAAGGATTACCTTGGTATAAAAACCCAGCATTTAAAGGACAAACAAGATTTTAAATTATGAAAATAGGTTTTTGTGGAACAATGAGTGTAGGAAAAACTACACTAGTAAATGCTCTAAAAAATGAGCAAGAATTTAAAGATTATAAATTCGCTACAGAACGTAGTAAATATTTAAGTTCATTAGGTATACCTTTAAACACAGATAGTACTTTTAAAGGACAAATTGTATTCGCTGCTGAACGTTCAGCTGAATTAATGCAAGAAAATATGATAACTGATAGAACTATTATTGATGTTATGGCTTTTACTGAATTATCCAATTCAATAGATCTAGCTCATAAATATCATCTTAATGCTACTTTTTATCATCTTATAAGAGAATATAATATTATTTTTTATGTTAGCCCTAAAGGAGTTAAAATTGAAGATAATGGGATAAGAGAAACAGATGCTAAATATAGAAAATCTATAGATGAAGAAATAAAAAGACTTTTAAGAATATATGGTTTATCTACAAAAGTAGTTGAATTGTCAGGTAGTACTAAAAAACGTATACAAAAAGTTAAAGACACTTTAGCTCAATATGTATAATATATACTATGGCTCAACAAAATATCAAACAAATTATAAAACAAGAGTACATCAAATGTGCTAAAAATCCAGTATACTTTATGAAAAAGTATTGTTGGATTCAACATCCAACAAGGGGTCGTGTACAATTTAATTTATATCCTTTTCAAGAAGGTACTTTAAATTTATTAAATAAAAACGAAAGAAGTATTATTCTTAAATCTAGACAATTAGGTATTTCAACTTTATCCGCAGGTATTTCTTTACATATGATGCTTTTTCATAAAGATAAATCAATACTTGTAGTAGCAACAAAACAAGATACAGCTAAAAACTTAGTAACTAAAGTTAAATTTATGTATGATAGTTTACCTTCTTGGTTACAATTAGGTTTTACAGAAAATAATAAATTAGCATTACGATTAAAAAATGGTTCTCAAGTAAAAGCAGTATCAGCAGCAAGTGATGCTGGTAGATCAGAAGCAATTTCTTTACTAATTGTAGATGAGGCCGCTTTTATTGAAGAAAATAGAATTGAAGATATTTGGGGTTCCTCACAACAAACATTATCAACGGGAGGTAAAGCAATCGTACTTTCTACACCTAATGGCACAGGAAATTTCTTTCATAGAATGTGGGTTAAAGCAGAAGAAGGAGTTAATGGATTTACTCCTATTAGATTACCATGGACCGTACATCCTGAAAGGAATCAACCCTGGAGAGATCAACAAGATGATGAATTAGGACCAAGAATGGCAGCACAAGAATGTGATTGTGATTTTACAACCTCAGGTAACACTGTATTTGAACCTGAATTAATGAATTTTGTTGAAAAAACAAATATATGTGATCCTCTAGAAAGAAGAGGTATAGAAGGAAATTTACATATTTGGGAATATCCAGATTATACAAGAAAATATATGATAGTAGCAGATGTAGCTAGAGGAGATAGTAAAGATTACTCTGCTTTTCATATAATTGATATTGAAGAATCAAAACAAATTGGTGAATTTAAAGCACAAATTGGTACAAAAGAGTATGGACATATGTTAGTTGCTATTGCAACTGAATATAATAATGCATTACTTGTAATTGAAAATGCAAACATAGGATGGAATACTATACAAGTAGTTATAGATAAAGGATACGATAATTTATATTATTCACCAAAAGGGGAAGCAGCAACAAATGCAGAAGCATATTTAGCTAAAGGATATGATACAATAGATCCTTCTAAAATGGTACCTGGTTTTACAATGTCAATGAAAACTAGACCTATGACTATAGGAAAATTAGACGCTTATTTAAGAGACAAATCAATTATAATTCAAGGAAAAAGAACATTAGAAGAAATGAGAACTTTTATTTGGAGAAATGGAAGAGCAGAAGCACAATTAGGGTATAATGATGATTTAGTGATATCTTTAGCAACAGGATGTTATGTAAGAGACACAGCACTTAAATTTGCACAACAAGGAATTGATATAACAAGAGCCGCAGTAAAAAACTGGGCTAAAACATCACCTACTATTTATACAGGTGGTACAAGTAAAAAAGGAGCAGGTTGGACTCAAGATTTAGGAGATAAAGGACAAGAAGACTTAACCTGGCTTCTATAATATGTATTAGAAACAAATAATATGGCAGACACTAGTTTATTTACCAGATTAAGAAGATTATTTTCAAATGATGTTATCATTCGTAACGTTGGGGGAAAACAATTAAAAATCATGGATACAGGTAGGATCCAAAAATATGGAAACCTAGCTACAAATTCACTTTACGATAGATTTACACGTTTACATAAACCTGTAGGATCATCATTACAATACAACCCAACACTTAATTATCAGTCAATGCGACTACAGCTTTATAGTGATTATGAAGCTATGGATCATGATCCAATCATAGCAGCCGCATTAGATATTATTTCAGACGAAACAACAAATAGAAATGAATTTGGAGATGTTTTAAATATAAATTCTTCAGATGAAAATATTAGAAAAGTATTACATAATTTATTTTATGATGTGTTAAATATAGAATTTAATTTATCTACATGGATTAGAAATATGTGTAAGTATGGAGATTTTTATTTAAAAATGGAAGTTTCTGAAAAATTTGGTGTATATAATGTTATACCTTTATCAGTTTATGAAGTAGTAAGAGAAGAAGGAACAGATCCTGATAATCCATCTTATGTTAGATTTACACTTGATCCTAATGGTTTAGCTAGTGGTGCTACTAATACTATTAGAAGAGATCAATTTAGTTTAGAAAATTATGAAGTCGCTCATTTTAGATTACTTACAGATTCTAATTATCTTCCCTATGGTAGAGCTTATTTAGAACCAGCTCGTAAAGTATTTAAACAATTAATGTTAATGGAAGATGCTATGTTAATTCATAGAATTATGAGAGCACCTGAAAAAAGAATATTTTATATAAATGTAGGAGCTATACCACCAGAACAAGTAGAACAATTTATGCAGGAAACTGTTAATAAAATGAAAAAAACACCTTTTATAGACCAAAATACAGGTGATTATAACTTAAAATATAATATGCAAAATATTACTGAGGATTTTTATGTTCCAGTAAGGGGTAATGATAGTTCAACTAAAATTGATACCACAAAAGGTTTAGATTGGAATGGTACTGAAGATATTGAATATTTAAAAAGCAAAATGATAGCTGCTTTAAAAATACCTAAACCATTCTTGGGTTATGATGAAGGAGTAGAAGGAAAATCAACATTAGCAGGTATGGATGTTAGATTTGCAAGAACAGTAGAACGTGTACAAAGAATTGTAGAATCAGAATTAACTAAAATTGCATTAGTACATTTATATTCACAAGGATTTGAAGATAAACATTTAGTTGATTTTAAATTAGAATTAACTACACCTTCAATTATATATGAACAAGAAAAAGTTGAATTATTTACTGCTAAAACAACTGTAGCAGGTGATATGTTGGATAAAAAATTATTTAGTAAAGATTGGGTTTATGAAAACGTATATGGTTTATCACCTGATGAATATGAACAAGAAAAAGATCAGTTAGCAAGAGATGCAATGACTAATTTTAGAGTTTCACAAATTGAAAATGAAGGAAATGATCCAGTAGAATCAGGCATGTCATATGGTACTCCTCATGATTTAGCTTCATTATATGGCAATAAAAGAGATAAAGCAGTAGGTCCCGCTCAAATACCAACAGGATATAGTGAAAAAGAACCAGGTAGACCAGTAGAAAAACCAACCACATATGGGTCTGATAAGAGTAACTTTAGTAGAGACCCATTAGGTAAGGGAGGACTATCAGCACCTTCACCAGAAAAACAAACAGAACCATCAAGAATTCCTACACTTGAAGCTGAAAATCTAAAAAAATCACTTCAAAAAATAAAAAACAAAAAGCAAGTTTTAAAAGAAGAAGACGAAAATGGACTCTTATCTGAGAAAAATATTAAGCCTCAAGAATAAGCATATATTTATATCCAGATAAATTGCAATTTATTTTATAATGAAAGTAAAACATTCCAAGTACAAGAATACTGGGATTCTATTTGAACTTCTCACAAGACAGTTAACTGCTGATACAATTACAGGGAATCAATCAAAAGTACTATCTTTTTTGAAAAAATATTTTAATTCTAAGACTGAATTATTAAAAGAATATAAAATATATCATACTCTTGCAACTAAAAAGTATGAAAAAGACAGTCAAGCTACAATGTTAATTGAAGAATTAATTAAAGCTCATGAAAGGTTAAATAAAAGCCAGTTAAGACGCGAAAAATATAATTTAATTAAAGAAATTAAAGATAATTATAATGTTAATGATTTTTTCAAATCTAAAATAACAAATTATAAAATAATGGCTTCTTCTTTTAATTTACTTGAAAATAAAGAAGCAACACCTCTATCAATAGTTAATTCTAAAGTAACTCTTTTAGAACATATCACAGAAAAAACAAAAAAAGAAACAAAAAAAATTACTGTTTTAGAAAATTATAACAAACAAGATAAAGATACTAGATTACTTACTTATAAAGTTTTACTTGAGAAATTTAATAACAAATATAGTGGTTTAGAAGAAAATCAAAAAAGACTATTAAAAGAATATGTTAATAATGTCAGTAATAGTCCTTCTCTTAAATCTTATATAAATAAAGAAATAAAAAAACTAAAAAAAGATATAACATCATATTCTAAAAAAGTAGATGATAAAGCAGTAGCTATTAAATTAAAAGAAACTAGAGATATGATTAAAACTCTTTGTAAAAAATCATCTGTACATGATGATAATGTTATTAATTTACTTAATTATTATGAATTAGTGAACGAATTAAAAACAATTCATGGTTAGTTTAGTAGATATATATGCTATAAAAGAGAAAACTTTTAATAAAGTAAATGAACTAAAAAAGTTTGGAAATCCTGCTAGAGGAGATAAAGCTAAAGATAGAGAAGAAGAATTTTACTTTATAGATGAACCAATGGACCCAGAAACGGGAGCAGTATCATCAAAAGTAGTTTATAAACGTTCTTTCAAAAATATGACAGGAGATTTAGAAGCAGAAGCTATAGATATGAAAAAATTATCCGATGAATATCCAGAAGATATGGTATTATATACTATAGCAGAAGATTTAAAAGATTTATTTAATAAATTTAGAACACACGTTAGAAAAAAATATAAAGATGAATAAACCATTTAACATACACGATTGGCAAGATAAACAAAAACGTTCTTTATTTGAACAAGAAGAACTAGGTCCTCAATCTCCAAAATTAGACCTAATAGTAGATAGAATATTAAATGTAACGGGAGGTAGGCTTGCTACTTGGCAACTTAAAGAAACTATCAAAAGTAGTCATGATATGATGGGATTATATGAAAGAGATAAAGAAAAAATGAGAATGATGATCTATAATCTTCTTAGAGATGATTATGCACGTATGGAAGAAGCAAGCATGACAGGTACTGGTGCTTCAGTTTCAGCAGGATCAGGTGAAGCTTATGCCACACCTCATGCTTTTAAAAAGAAAAGGAATAGAGATAATGATTAATGCTTTTAGACAAAAGAAGAAAACGGAGAAGAGGAGTACATGCTAAAACAAAGACAAGCAAGCTAAAAAATAGCAAAAATTATAAAAAGAAATATAGAGGACAAGGAAGAAAATAAAAATTATGCTTTTAACAGAATACAGACCATTTCACGTAGATAAAAGATTAGTAGAACAATCTATTAAAGAAAATAAACCTTTAATGGTTAAAGGTGTTATTCAAAGGGCTGAAGCTAAGAATCAAAATGGTAGAATCTACCCAAAAGAAATTTTATTACGTGAAATAAAAAAATATATTGAAGGTCCAGTAAGAGAAAGAAGAGCATTAGGTGAATTAGATCATCCAGAAAGTTCAGTAATTAATTTACAAAATGTATCTCATAATGTTACAAGAGTAACAATGAAAGGAGATGATGTGTATGGAGAAGTTGAAATATTATCTACTCCAGCTGGTAATATACTTAAAGAATTATTCCGAAATGGAATAACTATTGGTATTAGTTCTCGTGGGATGGGTTCAGTACAAGAAGGTATAGATGGTACAGTAGAAGTACAAGATGATTTTGAATTATTGTGTTTTGATTTTGTTTCTACACCATCAACACACGGAGCATACATGAAACCAGCAGGAAGAGCAATACAAGAATTACAAGAAGGTAAAGGAATCATACCAGAATACAAATATACAAACGTAAATAACATAGTCCGCGATATTATCTGTGATAACACAGGTGTGTGTAAATGTTAAATTTCTCCAAAAAAATTTGGCTTTTTCATAATTCTTTCATATGTATATGAAACAAGTACAAAAAATAGGTTACGATAATGATAAAAAATACAACCGTATGAACTAAACCAAGTGGTTTCTTCAATCACAGGTTTTTCTCACCCAAAATTAGTATTAACCAAATTGATTATTCTATGAAGAAGATAATTTTTTCTTTGATTTTATGTGTTTTATGTGCTTTTAGCATGAACGCACAAGACAAAGGTGACTGGTATGTTGGAACAGGTGACATTGCAAATGTTGCATGGACTAACTGGGCAGTATCACCAACTGTAGGATACGGTTTAACAGACAATATGGCTGTAGGCGTATCAATAACAGATGGTGATTTTGATTTTCACGCAAGATATTTCCTAAATGGATTTTTCGGATACGTGGAAACAAACGGCTTAAGCACTGACGGTATAAAAGTCGGTGGAGGTAAAATGTTTACATTTTATAAAAATGTTTTCGTTGACCCTAAAGTAGTTTACGACACTGACACTGAGGCTACTAACTTAACGTTAGGAGTAGGCCTTAAATTTTAACTTTTGTTTAACTAAAATTAAAAAAGAACATGGATTCAGTATTTAAGTATGTAAATGGATTTGTTAGTGGAATAGGATCATTTTTTATGGGACTAGTTCCAGTTTC
>VTLG01011321.1_pt1 | contig 26155 bp, 29 predicted proteins | sample 4694571 | NCBI WGS metagenome assembly VTLG01 (sample SAMN12604809, study PRJNA352737) | marine metagenome | biome: ENVO:00000447; feature: ENVO:00000209|ENVO:00000569|ENVO:01000036; material: ENVO:00002151; isolation source: viral sequences binned using virsorter ...
AAGAAAAAGCTAACGCTATTCTAGATAAACACGAAGTTAAACGATTGCAATAGGAGGATATTATGGCAATAACAGCAAACGTAGATTTAGGCAATGGTGTTACAGCATCAAGTTGCTACATTATCGTGCCTACTGCTTACGTTAAAAAATTTGATGATGTAGATGGTGCAGGTAATGCAGGATTTAAACTTATTTATGATGTAGAAATATATCAAAATAAATCTGCTAGAGATAGTGATACAAGACAATCTAAAAAAATTGCTTGTAAAACAGTAGATCATCATAAAATAACATACGACCCAACAACAAGTGATAATCCATTTAAGTTGGCATATACACATTTAAAAACAAATAGCTCGTTAAGCTCAGCAGCGGATGCGTAGATGCTACAATGAAATTTATTACAAGAAATTTAATATTACTATTATTGCTTATTACCATAGCAGTATTTGCAAAACCAGTAATAGCAGATTCAACAAATGATGACAATGACCAAACAAATACTTCGGGCAGTAATACGCAAATTACAGGTGGCTATACGTCTACAACGACAAATAACAATGATGGGCAAACAAACACCACGACATCGACAACAACGAACTCGACCACTTCAAATGGGAGTTCCATACCTGTAAATTCAGCTAATAGTCCATCTTATTCAGCTATGAGTCAAGATGTATGTAGTATGGGTGTTAGTGGTTCTTTGTCTACTTTAGGAGTAGGTATTTCGGGCGGCAAGCACGTCCGGGACTTAAATTGTGAGAGAATAAAACTTTCAAAGGTACTGTATGACTATGGTATGAAAGTGGCGGCTGTGTCAATTTTGTGTCAAGATGAACGAGTTTTTGAAGCTATGCAAATGGCAGGAACTCCTTGTCCTTTTGAAGGTAAGATTGGTAAAGAAGCACTAGAACAATGGAATAAATACGATATTGAAAGACCAGATTATGATTCTTATGTATCAAAATTAGAAAGTCGTTCTATTATAGATGAAGAACTTGCAGAAATAGCAAGACAAGAAGAAGCAAAAAGAATAGCAGAAGAAAATGCTAAAAAAATTGCTGAGTCTAAAAAAGAAGAAATTGTAGAAGAGAAAAAAATTATTATAGAAAAACCTGTTATTAAAAGATATGATTGAGGTAATTGTTATGGCATATGCAATTAGTATTGCAGGTGGGTTAATTGTTATAGCTTTAGATTTATAATGATAAGGTATTTAATTGCATCATTATTAATTAGTTTTAGCTTAACTGCTGAAACAATAACAACAGGAAACTTACTTCCTAACTCTGGAGATGGAGTAGATTGGAATTCTAGTAGCACAGACCAAATTAATTCTGCTAATTCTTCTGGTTATGTTACTAATGGTTCTACTGTTAACGGATTTGATATTACTTGTACTAATCAATCTAATTGTGGATATAAATATAGTGTAGGTGGTGACTTTGAAGTTACAGGCACAACAACTGTTAGTGTAGATGATATAGCATTAACAAATAATTCTATTAATCAATCAATGCTAGATAATGGTATAACATTAAATAGTTATGTTGATGTAGCAAACTGTGAAAGTACAGAGGGTAATTGTGAATCTAAAGGTGGCAATAATGATTCTCACACTACAACTGTAAAATTAAAAAATTCTAGTGGTACTGTATTAAGTACATCAACGCAAACAAGAACAGAAGTAACAGGATTTAAAGGTAACTGTAATGGTTATCCGGGTTCAAGTGCATCTGGTGTAACAGCAGGATGTGGTCAATATAACGATAGAATAATATATTTAGGTGTAGGCAGTAATAAAGTAGATTGGTCTTGGTCTGGCACAGATAGTAATTATACTAATCAATCTAGACAAGGCCCAAATTTATTAGGTGCATCTTTAAAGATGACTTACAATAACACAGAGTTTAGTCCTATTGATGATGATACTCAAGAATCTATTGAAGATATTGATGAAGATATAGTAGATATTATAGAAGATATACCAGAAGATTTTAATTGGTATAATGACGATCTACCTATCTATGAAATACCAATAGAAGAAGAAATAGTATTTGAAGATAATTTTATGTTTGATGATACTTTTTATTTTGAGGATATAGATATGGAAGAACTTCCTCCAATAGAAGAATTTGACATGGAGGTTTTTGAAGAAATGCCAAATATGGAAATGGTATTTTTTGAAGAAGAATTTTCTGAACCTGTTATGGTAACAGAAGAAATATTTACTGAAGAATTTGAGGAGGATTTTACTGAATTTTTAGAAGAGACTGGCATGGAAGAAGAGTTCATGGAGTTTTTAGAAGAAGAAGGAATAACAGCAGAAGAGTTTTTTGAAGAGATAACTGAGGAGGAGTTCAATGATGAACTTACTGAAGAATCTTTTGAAGAGTTTGAGGAACCGGTGGAAGAAATCGCAACAAACGAAGAAAGCGTACCAGAGGTTGTTGAAGATAAAGAAGAGGCGGTGGAAGAGCCTAATAAAACAGAATCTATAGAAGAAGAAAAAGAAGTAGCAAGTAATGAACAAGCTGAAACCAAATCTGAAGAAGAGAAATCCGATAGCGAGGGAACTGAGGAATCCGAAGTATCAACAGAAGATGGTGGAGAGCAAGAAGATATACAATCGGAAGGAAAGGGAGAACCTAACACCGACACAAATGTTTCTACGACTGTTGCAAAAGTAGAAAGTAAATTAAAACAAAATTTAAAAAAAGTAGCAAAAGAAATAGCAAAAGTAACAAAGATTAACACTCAAAACTTATCAAAAGAGGATTTATTTTTTAAAAATAATACATTAGATGCCTATAACAAAACACAGTTTTATAAATCAAAAGATATATACACTGAACAAAATCTAGATTTATTTAATCAAATTGATTTAGGCATCTATAACAAAGATATTTACACAACTGTAACTCTTGCCAGTTATGTAAATAATGACCCAGTTGAAAAACATAATAAAAAAATGCAAGAAATTAAAACAAAGAAAAGACAATTATTAGCTGAATTGGAGGCATTAAAAAATGAATAACATGGTAACTAAATTAAGTTCAGTAGCAGCACTATTAGGTGTTGTAGGAGCAATAGGTGCAGGATTTGTACAATATGGCAAAGTAATGGCAAAAATAGATGAGTTAGATAATCGTAAAGCTGTTATTAATGAAACTGTAGATTTGTCTCCACTTGAAGAAAGAATATCAATATTAGAAGTAGATGTAATTGATAGAATTAATGCTGTAGAAGAACAAATTAAACCTGTAGATTTAACAAGAGTATTTTCAGAAATAGGTAAAATTAGAGAACAAATAGCTATGTTACCAAAACCTGCTAATCTAAAACCTATTCAAGAGTCTCTTAAAGAGTTAGAAGAATATGCTTGGGAGTTAGAAGAGGACATTGAAGAACTAAGTAAGGATGTTGCTATAGTTAAAAAAGAAAATGAATTACAAGATATTTTAATTGAAGAAGTTAAACAATCAACAAGCAACCCTCTTGGTGGGTAATGAAGGTATCAGACAACACAGCAATCAGCATGCCTATGAGGAATTTGCTCTCGATATTGGCTGCTGTCGGAATTGGCGTCTGGAGCTATTTTGGGATTGTAGAACGCCTAAATAATATTGAGACAAATGGCAAACTAATGATTTCCGATGTTGATAAAAACACAGAATTTAGAATTAAATGGCCTCGTGGAGAAATGGGGTCGCTTCCGGCAGATGCTCAACAAGATATGCTTATAGAATTTATGTCTACACAAATTGAAGCAATGCAAGAAGAAATGGAAGGCATGATGAGTAATACCGTAAATATAAAAAGAGCACAACAAGATATAGAAAAATTAATTATAGATAGCGAAAAGCTAGAAGACAAAGTAAGAGCAAATGGAAGTCATTAGTATAATTGTTATGTTTATGTTTGGTAATATGAATGACCAACAACATCAAATGACACAATATATTCCTATGCAATCACTATCATCGTGCATGAAAGAAGTAAGATTACTTAAAAAGAAAAACACAGGATATGATAAGGATGCTTTTTGTAGTCCTGCTATTGTAGAAATTAAAAATGATGAAGTAGTAGCTTTATATAATGAAGTACCAGAAGGAGCTACAATGGTTAAAAAAGATATTAGTGTAGAAGCATTTCAAAGATGGACTTTAAAAGCTAAAGAAAAATGGAACAAGGATAAAAGTGATTAAAATATGGTTTATGTTAGTATTAGTATCTATGCCAAACGCACCTTCAGTTAAATATAATGGATTTATATATCCAGATGAAGAAGCGTGCCAAGTAGCAAGATATGAATTTTACGAAGCATACAATAGCAAATCTACAGAATACAAATTAGCAACAAAGGTAGATGCATATTGTATAGAATTTGAAAGTTTTCCTATTACAGGATTAAATAAAACAAGAACAGGAGTATAAAAAAATGGCATCAACGTATACAACAAGATTGCGTTTAGAAAAACAAGGAACAGGTGAAAATGCAAACACTTGGGGTGACAAAACAAATGATACTTTTGATCTTATTGATGAAGCTATTTATGGTTATGCAGCTAAAAGTGTTGCAGGATCTTCAAATGTTACCTTAACAAATAGTAACGCTACAGCAGATGAATCAAGACAAAGTGTATTAGAATTTACTGGAACTTTAACTGGAAATATTAATGTTTTATTACCAACAACAGAATCAAGATATGTTGTATTTAATAATACGGCAGGTAGTTATACTCTGACTGTAGCAACTACAGGAAACACAGGAACTGGAACTGCTGTTGTTCAAGGTTCTCATGCATTAATGTATAGTAATGGCACATTTGTAAAAGATGTATTTGCAACTGGTGTTAACAATTTAGTTTGTAAAGGAACTCTTAACGTAGCTGGTGCAGTAGAATTAGATGGTGGTAATGTAACTATTAATGAATCTTCTGCTAGTGTAGATTTTAGAGTAGAAACAAATGGACAAACTCATGCTTTATTTGTTGATGGATCAGCAGATAAAGTAGGTATACTCAATAGTAGTCCTTCTGTTGCTTTAGATGTTACTGGTGCAGTCACTGCTTCTGGAACTGTAACAGGTAATTTATTTAGTGGTAGTGGACAAGATGTAACAAAAGTTGTTCCTGCTGGTGGAATTATTATGGCAGGATTTGCAACTGAGCCAACTAAATCAGATGGTTCTACAAAAAGATATTTATTATGTAATGGACAAGCTGTAAGTCGTTCAACTTACTCAGCATTATTTTCTGCTGTTAGCACAACTTTTGGTGCTGGTGATGGATCGTCTACATTTAACGTACCAGACATGTTAGGTCGTATGCCAATAGGTGCTGGAGCAGGTTCTGGATTAACGTCAAGAACTCTTGGTGCAAAAGTTGGTGCAGAAAACTTAGCAAGTGGTAGTAACGTAGCTTCTGGTAGTAATTACAGTTATGCAATTACAAACCCTGCTACAGGAGTAAACTTCTTTATTGCAACAGAAAAATAATTATGCCAATTAACAAAATTCAATTTCAACCGGGTTTTGATAAACAAAACACTGAGATAACATCTAAGGGTAAATGGATTGATGGAGACAAAGTTCGTTTTAGATATGGTTTTCCAGAAAAAATAGGTGGTTGGGAAAAAGTTTCAACAACTACTTTTATTGGAGTAGCAAGAGCACAATTAGCTTGGAACTCATTAGATGGAACTGCATATGATGCTTTTGGAACTAATAAGAAATTATACATTTATAATGAAGGTAATTTTTTTGATGCTACGCCAACTCGTTCATCTGCTGATATAACAAGTGTTTTTACCACATCAAGTGGTTCATCAATATTTACTGTAACTCATTCTTCGCATGGTGCTTCAGAAGGTGATTATGTTACTATATCAAGCACAAGTGCAAGTATAGGTGGAGTTTCTGCTTCAACTGTTGATGGAGAATATGAAATAGCATCTGTTCCAACTACTTCAACTTACACTATAGATGTAGGAACAAATGCATCTTCAACAGTTTCAACTACAGGAAATTGTTCTGTAGAATATGAAGTTACAGCAGGAAGAGATAAAGCCTTATCTGGTTATGGATGGGGTGTTGGAAAATGGGATGTAAGCACATGGGATACACCAAGAGCAACTTCTAGTGTAACAATTTCTTTAAGAAACTGGTCTTTAGATAGCTGGGGAGAAGATTTAATTGCACTTGATATTGATGGTGGAATTTATAATTGGGATACATCTGGAGGTGTATTAACTGCATCTAATGTAGCAACAGCAATAACTAATGCTCCTACAAAAACTAAATTTTCTTTAGTATCAAATCCAGATAGACATTTAATATGTTTTGGAACTGAAACAACTATTGGCACTACATCAACGCAAGATCCAATGTTTATAAGATGGTCAGATCAAGATGATTTTAATTCATGGACTGCTACAGCTACAAACACAGCAGGGTCACAACGTATAACTGATGGTAGTGAAATTGTTACTGCTGTTCGTACAAGAGGTCAAATACTTATACTAACAGATACATCAGCACATGGTATGTCATTTATTGGTGCACCATTTACTTTTGGTTTTCAACAATTAGGATCTAATTGTGGAGCAATAAGTCCAAGTTGTGCTGTAGATGTAGGTGGAATTGTTTACTGGATGAGTAGTGATGCTTTTTATAGATTTGATGGTACTGTAAGAAAGATACCATGCACAGTAGAAGATTTTGTTTTTGATAACATAGAGCCTAAACAATATGAACAAGTTTTTGCAGGATCTAATTCTGCATTTGGTGAAATTTGGTGGCTATATTGCACCACAGCATCAAACCAAAATGACAAATATGTTATTTACAATTATCAAGAAAACTTATGGTATACTGGTAGTTTAGGTAGAAGTACATGGATAGACTCTGGTACTTATTCATTGCCTTATGCAACTGAATACGATGGTAGTGCAAATACAACTGTTTATGTACACGAAAATGGAACTGACGATGATGGTTCTACTTTAACATCTTATATTGAAAGTGGAGATTTTGATATAGGTGATGGTGATGAAATAATGTTTATTAAAAGAGGCATACAGGACTTTAAAGATCAAGTAGGTAATGTTAATATAAGTTTAAAATCAAGATATTATCCTAGTGATTCACAAACTACTAAAGGGCCTTTTTATTTATCTACTTCTACACAACGATTTAATCCTCGATCTAGAGGAAGACAAATTGCTGTTCGTGTAGAAAGTAATGGATATAATGCAGTTAACAACGATGCAACAGGAGAGAACTGGAGATTAGGTACTCTACGTTTTGAAGTTCAACCAGATGGAATGAGGTAATATGAAAAAAGGATATCACAGAACTAAAGATGGCAGAATTGCCAAAAAAGGTTTATATTATAATATAAATCAAGCTAAAAAAAAGGGAAAGAGTAGACCGGGCAAAGGCACTGTTACTGATAAAGCATTAAAACAATCAGCTAAAACTGCTTTTAAAAAGAAAAAGAAAAAATGAGAAAAGTACATAAAAGCAAAACAGGTGGCTTAACTGCTGCTGGCAGAGCACATTTTAAAAGAACAGAAGGTGCTAATTTAAAACCTCCTGTAGCTAAAGGTAAAAATCCAAGAAGGGTTTCTTTTGCTGCACGATTTGCTGGTATGAAAGGCCCTATGAAAGATTCTAAAGGTCGACCAACTCGTAAAGCACTTGCACTTAAAAAATGGGGATTTGGATCTGTAGAAGCGGCTCGTAAATTTGCACAAAACAATAAAAAGAAATGAGTAAAATAACTAATGTAAGATTACCTTCACCATCTGTAGAATATAATGTTCAACAAATGAGTGAGTTAATTAGAGCAATTGAAACAGTTATATTAACTCTTAATACAAGTTATTCAGCAGAAGAAAACAAACTTGTTATGGAGAGAATGGTTTTTCTATTTGGAGATTAAATGGCAACAACAAATACATATACAAATGCAAAAACTGTTTTAAGAGGTAATACAACTGTTTACACTGCTCCATCAGCAGGAACGTCTATTATAAAATCTATACGAGTTTCAAATATAGAAGAGTCAAACGATAGAGATATAACACTTACAGTTACAGATAGTTCTTCTGTAGTGTATTATTTAGAACTAAATAGAACTATACAAAAAGGAAGTTCACAAGAACTTTTAGCAGCAGGAAATATGAAAGTAGATTCAGCAGATTCTTCTGTTAGTTCTTCAACGCCCATAATATTAAAATCATCAGAGGTTTTAAAAGCAACAACAACAGGAAGTGATGTACATATCATAGTATCAGTATTGGAGATGACATAATGGCAGGAATAACAGACATAATAGGAAACATAAAAGGATTTTTTCAAAAGAGAATGCAACCTCAACCTATGGAAAGTGGAGATGATCCAGAATACAGTAGAATATTTAATTTCTATTGGGAAAAAGGATATGATGCAGAACAAATTGATGATATTATGGATGGTAAAGTAGACCCTAGTGAAATTGTTCCATCAAGACAAAAGATGGATTCAGAAGGAAATTTATATGTAGACCAAGAACCTTTTAGAGGTGCAAATGGAGGCATAGCATCAATACGAGACTTTACTGGTGGTGGTGGTGTTAGTGGGCCGGGTACTGGAGTATCTGATTCAATACCAGCAATGTTATCTGATGGTGAATTTGTAATGACAGCAGATGCCGTAAAAGGCTTTGGTGGAGGAAGTAGAAAACAAGGAGCACAAAAACTTTATGCAATGATGGAGAAAGCAGAGAACAGTGCTAGAAATAAGAGACGTAGCTAAAGATGATTTTATAGATTTATTACATTTACTTTTAAAATTTAAAAAAGAGTTTAATGATATTTATCCAACTGTTAGTATAAGAAAAGTTGGATTAGAAATAGAAGATCATTATAAAAAAGGATTTATTAAGAATGCTTACAAAGACAATAAGTTAGTAGGCAGTATAGGAGCAATGAAGAGTTCGTGGTGGTTTTCAGACGAACAATTTGTTTCAGAAACGTGGTTTTATGTTCTTCCAGAGCATAGAGACTACAAAACAGCAAGAAAATTACTACAAGAATTAATTAAATATTCAAACAACATGACAATACAAATACCTGTAAGTACAGGAAAAAATACAGCCTCACTATATAAGAGGATGGGTTTTAAAGAAATGGGAAATATATGGAGGTACAATTAAATGTGTTTCGGAAGTAAAGTCGTAGATACGACAACAAAACAAGAATTACCAGCGTGGTTAGAGGATGAGGCAAAGCGTATTACGCAGATGACTGCTGGCATTACTGATATGAATGCTCAGTATGTTCCTTATGGTGGCGAAAGATTAGCTGGTTTAACTACAGAACAACAAATGGCAAGACAAGGTGCTGTACAACAAGCACAAGCCTATAGACCAGACTTACAAGCGTCTAGAGCATTAACAACTATGGGTGCTCAACCCATTACTGCTGAGAATATTTCCCAATATCAAAACCCATACTCTCAAGCAGTTATGCAGACTACCCTAGATGAGTTAGAACGTAGACAGCAAATATCAGATCAAGGAATGGCAGATCAAGCCGTTAAATCTGGTGCTTATGGTGGTGCACGTTTTGGTGTGCAACAAGCAGAGTCTCAACGTAATTTAAGAGATGTACAAGCAAAAGCAGCGGCAGATATACAAGCAAAATCTTATCAACAAGCATTAGCAGCAGCACAAGCAGACAAACAACGTCAAGGTCAAGCTGGTCAAGCATATGGAAATATTGCAGGACAAGAAATGCAACTTGGTGGTGCTGGTTTATCTGGTTTATATCAAGCAGGTGGATTAGGTCAAACTCAAGCACAAGCTGGTAGAGATATTGCTTATGAAGATTTCCAAAGACAACAACAATTCCCTTACGCACAAACACAATATGCGGCAGGAATTCTTGGTGGAATGCCACAGCCAATGACAACTTACCAACAACAACCTACAGCAGGTACAGGTCAACGACTATTAGGACTTGGTATAGCTGGTATTGGTGCTGCTGGTCAAGCAGGTGGATTTGGTAATTTGTTTAGTGATGTAAGATTAAAAGATAATGTAGAATTAGTAGGTAAGTCACCTTCTAACATTAACATTTATTCATTTAACTACAAAGGAAGCAAAGATAAATACGAAGGTGTACTAGCACAAGAAGTTCTTTGGGCATCTACTGAACACGATGGATACCTCATGGTTGACTATTCTAAACTAGATGTAGACTTTAGGAGGTTAAACTAATGAAAAAATTTAAAGGTGGATTATACGCAGACTTAGGAAATTATAAAACCAATTTACCTAATACAGAAATACTAAATAACTTTTTTGCTTCAAATCCTGTTGGATATAAAAGTGGTGGAATGGTTAAAGGTATATCTGGTGGTAATCCTACTGGTATGAAAGTTACTGGTGGTTTTTTAAATAGAGCACAAAAAATGAAAAGTGGTGGAGACATATCTGCTTATTATGGAAAAAAAGGAGATGCTATAACACCGGGTCGTTTAGAAAGTCAAGCTATTGGTGATTTGTATGTTTATGAACCTTCTTTAGGTTATGATAGAGGGCCAGATTTAGAAGATCCAGATTATGGAAAAGTAATGACCAAACAACAAGCAAAAGATGCTGGTTTTTTTATTACTAGAGATGGTGATCCAACAGCAGGTATTTTTGGTAAATTAAGCAGAGGAGATCCAAGTAAAGGAAAATCTGCTTTAGATGGAATAAGATTTCCAGAAGAAAAACCAACACCAACAGAATTTTCTCCAGAAAGAGAAGATTATATATCAAAATTAGCTGCTAAAAATATAGCTGCTGAAAAAAGAAAATTACAAGATCCAAATAGAAAACAAGCAGCAGAAAGTATGTTAAGTGTAGGAATTACAAGTCTTGCTGGAACTGGTGACAGTAAAGACGTAAAAAAGTTTAAATCAAAAAATAAAAAGTCTGGTTTAAAAGATGCAGATAACATAGTATCAGAAGGTATAGATGTTAATTATGAAGAAAATAAAGGAAGCACTCTTACAAAACCAGAAAATAACATAGATACTAATGTAGATACACCAGATATGATTGCTAAATTAGATAAAAAAGGTGTTTTTGATACAAAAGATAATAAAGAAATATTTAATGAAATGTTTGACAGAGATAAGTTTGATAAAATACTTTCTAATCAACAAAACATGACTAAAGAATCTATAGATGGTATAAATGCAATAGGTAAAGATTTTTACGAAGGTACAGATGATGCACCAGCATGGGCAATGCCATTAATGATGGCTGGTCTTAAAATGGCGGCATCTGATAATCCTAGTATGCTTGGTGCTTTAGCAGAAGGTGGTATTTCTGGTATGGAAGATTACGCAAAAAAACAAGCACAAAAAAGAGAAGATGCTAAAGATCAAATACAATTAGAAATGCAAAAAATGAGTGCAATTATTAATCTTAAAGCACAAGACATAGATGTAGAAAAAGAATTTGCTATTTTAGAAAGTAATACTAAAAGTGATGCATATACACTAGCTTTTGATGATTATAAAACAACAAAACAAAATATCTTTGCTGCTATAGAAGCACAAACAGGTTTTGACATGGACTCTGATAAATTTAAAATTCAATCAGATATTGCACTTGCTGAATTAGATCAAAGGTATGATGTAGCTATAGCACAATTAGATAAAGATTATGTTGCTATGGCAGATAGAAGAAGTGAGTTTAAAACAGAAACTGAATATAAAAATAAATTGTTAGAAATTGAATCTGTAAAAATATACAATGAAAATTTAAAACATGAAAATTTAATTGAATTAGAAAAAGTTTCTGAAGGTAAAATTACTTCAGTATTAATGCCAGATGATGACAATAACTTTAAAGAATATAAAATTAGAACTTATTATGATTTTGATACTGGAGAATACGAAACTGATGTTATTGGTTTTGCACCACCAGATTCTGATTATTTAGAAAATCTTGAAAATGAAATAAGAACTAATATATCTGAAGGTTTTTATGAAGAACTAGAAGGTAAATCTATAGAAGAAATAGAATCATTTATTGCAGACTTAGTTCAAAAAAGAATTAATAGTGATTATGGAAATATAAAGGAAACTGAAACAGAAGCTGGAGGATAAATATGGCAAGACCTCTAGATTTTATCTTAGAGAAATTTCCCAAATTTGGTTCTTTCCCAAGTTTTGATGTAGCAAGAGAACTTTACAGAAGAAACTATGGTGATGCACAAGATGAATTTGAAAATGAAGAAGATTACATAAATTACTTATTATCTGAAGAAGGATCACAATCAAAAGATATTAGTAGATTTGGCAGACGTACAGATTTAACTACCTATCCACAAAATCAATCTACAACTTTAGGTGAAGATTTTGTTGGTGGTTTAAAAAAAGGTATAGCTGGATTAAAATCTACAGGATATGGTATACTTGCTGGTACTCAAGGTTTAATAGGTGATGAAGAAGATCAAGAATATTATTTGCAAAAAGCAAGAGAGGCAGAATTAGCCCAAGCACAAATAGTGCCGGGTTATCAAAGTTCTAAACAAGCATACGAATCAGAAGGTATTGGTGGTTTAACTGGTCACTTATTACAAAACTTTGGATTGTCTACACCAGAAATGGCACAAGGTATTGCTGGTAGTTATGCTGGTGGTAAAGCTGGTGCAGCGGCTGGTGCTGCATTAGGTGCTGGATTTTTTGGTATTGGTGCTGCACCGGGTGCTTTAATTGGTGGAACTGCTGGTGCTATTATAGGTGGTACTATTGCACTTGCTCCATCATTCTTTGGTAGAAACATTTTACGACAAGATCAATCTGTAAGAGCAGGTGAAAAAGTAGACATTGATGAATTTCAAGCATTAATGACTGCTCCAGCACAAGCAGCAGCAGATGCGGCTTTGTATGCTATACTTCCTAGAGCATTAAAAGGAACTACATCTAAAAATTTATTTAGAAAAGCATTAAAAGGTGGTGTTGTAGGTGTACCTACAGAGGCTGCTACAGAAGTATTTCAACAATTTTTAGAAAGAGCACAGGCTGGTGGATTAGATTATGCAACATCAGAAGAAGCATTAAATGAATATGCAGAAGCTGGTTTTGTTGGTGGTGTAATAGGTGGTGGTGTTGGTGGTGTTACAGGGCCTTTTACTATTCCAACTCAAACAAAAACTCTTAAAGAACAATTAGCAGATACTACAAATGAATCTAGAGCAAATCAAACTAAACCTCCTGTAGATGATGATTTTATAAAAAATATTGATCAAGAAGAAACAGATATTTCTCAACCTACTATTTTAGATAGAACAGAAGAAACTATTTCTAAAGAAGAAGTTAAGACAGTACAAGAAGAAGCTAAAATAGATAGTGAAAAAGCATTTGATTTTATAAGTGGAGAAACAGTAGATAAATTTCTTAACGAAAAAATACAAACTATTGCAGATACAAAAGGTGAAAAACAAGCAAAAGAATATTTTAAAACTTTTCAAAAAGAATATTTTGTTAAAAGAGGAATGCCTGCTCCTACATTTGAACAGGTAACAAGAAAAGTTAAATTTAAACCTAAAGGGCCTCAAATAGGTCAACCACGTTATGAAACAGACGAAGTAAAAACAGATCAGTTTATAGATGGTAAAGGTTTTGTTGTTAGAGATAATAAAAGAGATGGAGAAGATTCACTTGCTTTTAAAACTAAAGAACAAGCACAAGCATATATTGATGAAAAAGGAAGTCCAAATTTAACTAAAGAAGATGTCCTTATACCTAAAAAACCAGCAGAGGGTTTTGCATGGGATTCAGATAAACAACAATGGGTTGATAAATGGGAAGGTCAAAGAGGAACAGAAGAATTAGCAGACTTAACAGAAGCTGAATTAAAAGCAGCTAAAGTTGTTAAGGATAAAAAAGGTAAAGAAACATTTACTGCTGGTGCAATTAATCTTACTGACTTAACACCTAAACAAAGAAGACTGTTATTTGAAAATAGAAATAGAAAGAATTTTAGAAAAGATCCAGAAAAGTTTAACTTTACTGATTTAAAAGAATTAAAAGATGCTGGTGTTATTCCAAAAGATGCAAGATTTATTGCTAATCTTACACCTAAACAACGTAAACTTTTAAAAGATAGAAGAGAAACTAATAAAGACCAAATATATACAACTAATAAAGAGTTAGGTGAACTTGGTGTTATTGGTGGAACAGAAGTAAAAGCTGACGTAGAAACACAAGTTAAAGAAAGTATAGCTGAAGAAAATGAAACCTTTGACGTTGGTTTTGAATTAAAACCTGTATTAGTAAAAGAATCAGATACTGTTGGTGGTAAAAAGTTTGTTCGTGATGACCCTACTCCAAAGTTTGAAGTTATTAAAGTTTTAAAAGAAAAAGGAACTGACAGAGTTGTACAAGAAAAAGTGGATAGCATACATGATCAAGAAAATGTAGCTTCTGCTCGTTTACGATATTTACAAAAACAAAATAATGTTGAAGTAGATATATACGCTGGTGAGCCTGTTATTAATAGTAAAGAACTTGTTGAAAGAAGTCCAGAATTAGGATCAATGGCAATATTTGTTAATGATGTTATAAATAAAATATCACCTACAACAAATGTTTTATTTGCTACAGATAAAATTGTAGCACCAGAAGGTTCTTTAGGATTTAGCACAAGCGAAGAAACAGTTGGAGATATTCAAGCATGGTATGACCAAGCTGGCGATACCATATATCTTTCTTTACAAAATTTAGAAGGTATGCTGGATGCTAAAGGAAATCCAACACCAAAAATATTTGAATTAATTTCACATGAATCTTTTCATGCATTAAGAAGACAATTATCTAATGCAAAGAAAAGGGGTGTTTTTACTGAAAAAGAAAGAAAAGCATTAGATGAGGCTTTTCCCGGTGGTAAAATAGAAAATCTTCCAGATTGGGTTAAAAATACTCTTGGTAAAGATGCAATGGATTATCTTACTAAAAAGTATGGTGACAGAGATTTAGATATTGAAGAAATGCAAGCCTATGTGTTTCAAGCATGGAATACACAAAGAGCATTTAATAAAAGACCTCCAGTAGGTAATATTATTCAACGTGCTTTTAATAGAATTGGTGAAATACTTACTAAAACAAAAAGATTTTTACAAGGCAAAGGATACAACACTTTTGAATCTGTATTTAAACTAGCTGGTGAAGGTAAGGTTGGTAGAAGAGGATTTGATTTTAGAACAGAAGAAGAGGCAAGGGCTTTTGGTCAACAACGAGCAGAAGAACTTGAGGTTGCTAAAGATGTACCAACAAGAACTGATGTTGATTTTGAAAAAGCTAAAGATAGAAAATTAACTGACGCTTTAGACGTAGGTGAGAGAGTTATTACTCCATCAGAAGCACAATATTCTGTTGCTCCTACAACTGTTTATCCAAAAAGTAATGTTAGAGGAACTATAAATTCTAACAACCCTATATTTAGACCACTTGGATTTAGACCTTCTCAAGAAGCAATGAGCATACTTAATAATGCTGCTGATATAATTGTTGAAACTAAAAAAGGTAAAGTTCCACAAACAGAAACAGAAAAAGTTAAGCGTACTGCTGATATGCAACCTGCATATAATGAAATTAATAACTTTAAAAATAAACTTATATCTGAAAAACCAGAACAAGTTAATGAAGATGCTGTAAGAGAAATGTTACAACCTATGGTTAATGCGGCTGTTGCTGTAAGACATGGGCACAAATTTGATATTACAGATCCAAACACAGGTGACTCTATTACTATTGGTAGTGGAGAAGTATTAACTGGTCAAGATGCAGACATACATAAAGAATTAAGTAATGTACGAGTTAATCGTAAACCTCTTTACAGGGCTATTAGAGAAACTGATTTTAGAGGTAGAGATGAACAACAAGTACAAAGAGCAGATGTAGAAAAAGATGAAGTTGCAGAAAGATCAGCAGCAAGAGCAGAAAAACTTTTAAAAGATAGACAGATAGAAGGTACTACTCAAGAAGAAATTACAGAACAAGAAGAACAAAGAGCAGCGGCTGAATCATTAGGTATAGAAGTAGAAGGAAAACCTAAAAGACCTATACTTAAACTAAAATCAAAAGATGATGTTAAGTTTTCTGTAGCACCATTTGAAGAAAGCACTTACAGTGTTTTACCTATAGCACAAAAAAATTTAAAAGAATTTGGTTATGAAGGTAAAGAAAAGGGTTTTTACAGAGGAAAAGATAATGCTGGTAAAGAAAAAGATATTACAGGAAAAACTTTTGATTCTGGTCGTATTAATGTAAACTCTAAAGGAATACCTGCTTTTAATGTTGGTGGAACAGAAGTTGAAACTGATATTGAAAAAACAACTGGTGAAGTTTTAGTTAAAACAAACTTATTTAAGAAAAGTGCAGGTTGGAAATGGACAGACAAACCAACTGAAGGTAATGAAAAAAGGTTAGTAAGTGTTGAAACTCTTGGAAAACATTATTATACTCTTAATGCAGACTTTAATAAACCTGTAAATTTAAGAAGATATGATACAAAATCAGAGCCAAGATTAAGACCAACTGCATATGTTAATAAAGAAGAATTTAATTTAGGTAAAAAGATTGGTGAAATAAATGTAAGAGGTGTATTGCATCCTGTTTATGAAACAATTGATATAGGTAAAGTTACACCAAAAGAAGAAAAATTAACTGTATCAGAAAAAATAGAAGACGTTATATCACCTAAGTTTTCCGTATCTACAGAAAAATTAGATGGTAAGGTAGATTTAGTATTTTTTGACGAACCAAGTCCAGATTTTTACGATGCAGAAGTTGGTGAAATAAGAATCATGGAGATTGATTCTGGAGAAAAATTAAAAAGAAATAAAGATTTTGGAGACACCACAGGAAGATATAAAATTGGGATAAATGTAAATGACAAACCTGTGGGTGTTATTCTAGGTGGTGTAACAGAGAACAATACTTTTTATGTAGCTAATACAGAAATATTTGGTCAATGGAGTATTAGAAAACCAACGCCTGTTGCAAGTGTAAGTTTATGGAGACAAGTTGCAAAACAAATAAAAGACAGACTAGGTGTTAATAGATACTCTGGTCAAAGAATTACAGGTGCAAGAGCAAAGTTTGGAGTTGTAGCTGATGAAGCTTTTGTAACAAGTCCAAAGTTCTCTGTAGATACAGTTTCAATAAGAGAAAATCCACCTACAGAAAAACTTAAATTAACAAGAGATTTAGGTAAGTATTTTGATGACATGACTCAACCTACTGATCCTATGGATGATAAGGCTTTTAACGAAGCTGTAGATTCAGCGGCTAAAGAAATTGAGTATCAAAAAAATCAAGTTCTTAATGGTATTGGTTGGTATTCAAAAGATGCAAAAGATACATTTGATTTATTAAGTGAGGCTCTTCCTACATTAGAAACAAATCCACATGATAAAGATTTGTTTGGACTTATGACAGCTATTACATCAGTTAATAGAAATCCAAGAGAGAATGTAGAAATAGCTTCTAGAATTTATTATTATTACAATAAGCATGGTGTATTACCAATTAAAAATCCAACTACTAATAAGTTTTGGAGTATGCCGGGTGTATCAAAACAATTAACTTTATTACAATACATGTTAGATACATTAGGTGTAAGAGGCACAGTTGATTTTGTTAAAAGTGAAAAAACAATAAGAGAACTTGCTCAAGTACAACGTGATTCTGGTAAAGCAGAATATGGTAACGTAATTAATGACAACTACAAAGCTAACGCTAAACCTTCTTTAGGCACAGGCAAAGGATTAGATACCAATGTTCTTGGTACATTTATCTTCGGCCCTAAAGTAGGAAGATTTTATTTAGATATTAAAGGCATTAAAGATAATGCAGAAGCAGAAGGCGTTACTAAAGATGTATGGTTTTCAAGAAGTTTCTACAGATTATTTGGTCAATTAACAGATAATACTCCTTCATCCAGAGATGGATTAAAAGGTGGAATGTTAAAGAAACATGAAAAAAGAGCAGATGAATTTGCTGTAGCATTAGCTAAAAAAGTAGGTTTAACACCAAATGATGCACAAGCTGCATTATGGTATTATGAACATGAATTGTATGCTGATACTGTTAAGCAAGCAGCTAAATTATACACATTGTCAGATGGTGCAAAAAAGTATATAAATAATTTTAAGGAGAACAAGTATGGAGAAATCGAGTCTGAAAGTTCTAGCCCAAGCGTTGAAGTTGGAAACAGAATTGAACGAACAGAAGTTACAAGAGAAGAACAAACAGAAGAAGGAAAAACCCAAGAAACAAAAGTAGTTGATGACTACATTAAAGGGCCTGATGCTAATCTAGAAGCAGAAGGAAAAGAAACAGTAGTAGATATTGTTCCAGAAACAGGACAACTATATAGCACTGAAAGTTTAATGGGTAATAATAACGATGAAGGCATCGTAAGTATGTCTGATGTTATTATGGATGACAGAGTGAAATCTGGTTTAGCTAGAATAGACAAGACATACGTTTCCAAGTTAGATAAGTTAAGAAAAAAATATCCTAAATTAGGTGGTTGGATAGCAAACTCTGCTATTGAATTAAGAATGGGAATGCAAGATAAAGGATATGGAACTCGTAGGATACTAGACGCTGTAGAAAGAAAACTGGGTATGAAACTTACAGATCCAGCGTTAGAAAAAAAATATGGCTTAATAGATCCTTACATTGCTGAAGAATTATTTCATGGAAGAACTGGTGAAAGATTAGCAGAGTTACAAACTCTTAAAGTAGAACCTATTATAGATACTTTAGAAAAGAATAAAATTCCTATTGGTGATCTTGATCTTTATTTGTATGCAAAACATGCTAAAGAACGTAATGCATCTTATGTAGAAAAAAAGAAAAAAAATGAAAAAGGTTTTGAAGAAGTAACAGAAGAAGAAGCTGCTATGGGTTCTGGTATGACTGATGAACAAGCTGACATCATTTTAGCTGATTTTAAAAAACAAGATAATTTTAAAATATTAGAAGACATTAGCAAACAAGTTAGTGAAATGATGCGTTCTAATTTAGAAACAAAATTTGATGGTGGTATAATATCAAAAGAAATGAGAGATCAATTACTTAATCAATTTGAAAATTATGTTCCTTTGCGTGGTATTGATTTTGAAATGGATGCTGAAGAAATTAATTGGAAACTTGGCGTTCCAATTAAAAGAACAGAAAAAAAATTAAAAGTAACTAAACCACCGGGTTTCCAAGTTAAAAAAGAAGGTAGAGAAGTTAAACTAGGTAAAGGTAGAGGAATACTTCCAGAAAATATAAGAGAAGCAAGAAATACTTTTGCTCAAGCAATGATTCAACTACACAATGATATTGTAAGAGCAGAGAGAAATAGAGTTGGTAAATCATTATATGACTTTGCTAAATACTATGAATCTGAAGTTGATTCTAATACTGATGGTCTTTGGACTATTATGGAAGATCCAACTAAACCAGAACAAGCAGAAACTATAGCAGAATTTACAAAACTAAAAGAAGAATTTAGAAAAGAAAAAGGTAGACTTAAAGGTAAATGGAAAGCTAAAAATTTAGGTGAACCATTTGAGTTTATTATAGATGGCAAAAAGAAAGTTATGCTTTTAGAGAATGAGTACCTTGCTCGTTTCTTTAATAACATAGGTGCTCAATCTGGCAACATGTTTACTAATGCATTAGGTAGAGTAACACGATATCTTGCAATGATTAACACAGGGTATAACCCAGAGTTCGTTGTTGCAAACTTATTAAGAGATTTACAAACTGCCGCAATTAATATTTCTGATGAACAAACTTCTCAATTAAGAAGTGGCATGTTTAAAAATTGGAAAAATGCATTAAAAGGTGCATATAATGTTGAAAGAAAAGCAGATGCACAAGGTGAATGGGAAACAATATACAGAAATTATAAAAATGCTGGTGGTAAAGTAGGTTTCTTTACATCAATTAGAACACTAGAAAATCAATTAGATGAAATACAAGCACAACTTGGTGATCTTAATACAGAAAAAAAATCAAGTGCATCACTTAAAAAAGGATCTAAGTTTGTTAAAAATGTAGGTAAATATATATCAGATGTTAACGCAGCAGTTGAGAACGCTGTTCGTGTATCAGCTTTTCAATCAGCATTGGATGCTGGATTAACACAAACTCAAGCTGCAAGTCTTGCTAAAAACTTAACTGTTAACTTTAACAGAAAAGGTGAATGGGGTGGATTAATTAACTCTATGTACCTATTCTATAATGCATCTATTCAAGGTAGTGTTCGTGTATTACAGGCTTCATTTAGAAGTCCTAAGATAAGAAAAATGCTTTATACTATTACTGCTGGTTCATTTGCATTAGATATGTTGAATAGAGTGGCGGCTGGTGAAGATGAAGATGGAAGAAACAGATACGATAAGTTAAGTGGATGGGTTAAATCTCACAATCTTATTTTGTTTTTACCCGGCACTGAAAAGTATATAGCTATTCCTATGCCATATGGATACAATGTTATGGCTGTATTAGGTCAAACTATGGCTTCATCAATGCCAGAAGATATAGGTGGATCTAGTAAACAACAAGTTTCTGTAGGAGATAATGCTTCAAGAACTGTTGGTTCTATGTTTAATGCTTTTAATCCTATTGGAGGTTCTGCTAGTGTAGTTGAATTTGTTTCACCTACAGTTTTAAAACCTGCTGTTCAATTAATGCAAAATGAAGATTATGCTGGTCGTTCTATTTATCCACCAGATAATCCATTTGATGGTAATGCAGGCCCACCAGACAGTCAAAGATTTTGGAATGCTTCAAGTATTTCTCAAGCAACTGCTAGCACACTTAATACTTTAACTGGTGGCAGTAAAGTAGAAAAAGGATTTATAGATTTTTCTCCAGAAACTATGGACTTTTGGTTTGGTCATTTATTTGGTGGACTAGGAAGTTTTACTGGAAGAACTACTGAGTTAGGAAAAAATATTCTTACAGGTCAATGGGATGAAATAGGCCCTAACCAAGTACCTTTTACTCGTAGAGTATACAAATCTCAGCCAACATTTGTTGATAAACAAGCATATTTTGATATTAGAGATGAAATTAAAATTGTTGAAAATCTTATAGAATATCATAGAGAAGAAGGTAATAGAGATGCTCTTATTAAAGTAAGAAATGAAAGGGGTAGATTACTACGTCTTCAACCAATGTTAAAATCAGTTGAATCACAAAGAAGAAAAATAAGACAAAGAATTAAACTTATTGAAAAAAGTAAATTAACAGAGGAAAAACAAAAAGATAGAATTAAAAAACTATTAGATAGAGAATCTGTAATTATTCAACGCTTTATAAAAAGAGCAGACCAAATATTAGGATAGGAGATTTATGGCTGAGTGGGAAAAAGAGATTGCTGAACTAAGAACTGATGTCAAATATATAAGAGAAGATGTCAATATTATGCAAAAACAGATCAGAGACCTCAATAAAACCTCTAATATGGGTCTTGGTGGACTTAAAGTTTTCCTTTTAATTGGGGGAATTTTAGGTGCTATTTGGACTTTTATTAAAATTACTGATTGATATAAAACGAAACTTCCTCTATGGTCAAGAGGAACAATGGTAGAACAAAAATATTATGGTGGATAACAAAGTATATAAGCGTATACTCTGTATTTCAGATTTGCACGCACCCTATAATCATCCTAATAGCATAGACTTTATTAGGGGATGCAATAAGGCTTTTAAGCCAGATTGTGTCGTAAATATGGGTGACGAACTAGATTTTTCTGCTTCAAGTTATCATGAATCTTCAACTGAATTGTATAATCCAGCGAGAGAACTTGAAGAAGGAAAAAAAGTTATAAAGGAACTAGAGAAGACGTTCCCTACTATGAGATTATTAGATTCAAATCATGGTAGTATGGCTTTTCGCAAAGCAAATACAGCAGGATTAGCACAAAGTTTATTAAAACCCTACAATGAAATGTTGGGTGTAAGCAAAAAGTGGACTTGGCATGACACATTAACATTACAAACTCCTATGGGATCTGTATATTTTGTGCATCAACAATCCTCTAATGTCTTACAGGTATGTGCGGCAGTATCAATGAATGTCGTGCAAGCTCACTATCATACAAAAGCGTGTATACATTACACATCAAGTCCAGAAAGATTAATGTGGGCAATGAATACAGGTTGTTTGATTAATAAAAATCATTTGGCTTTTAAGTATAGTCGTATTATAGTAAAGAGACCAGTTCTAAGTTTGTCAGTTGTAGATAACGGCATACCTAGAATTGTTCCAATGGTACTTAAAAGAAATGGAGAGTGGGATGGAAAAGTACACCTCTGAAGATGTAGTAAATAAACCAAGACATTATCGTTTTGGTGGTTATGAGTTACTAGATGTTATTAAAGCGAAATTAAGGGAATCTAAAATGGATGCTGTGCAAGCAGGTCTTTGGATTCAGTTAGTACAATATTTATTTAGATTTGATGTTAAGGGTAATCCTTTTCAAGATTTAAATAAAGCTAAATTTTATCTCAATGACTTATACAAAGAAACGGAAAAAACAAATAAAGACTAAAGCTATTGATGACATGACTTTTAAAGAATTTGTTATTGAGATGCAAAAAACTAACAAGCTCAAAGCCAAAGTTGGTAATGTGCGTGTAAAAACAGGAGAAAAAAAATGAAATTACTTCAAGATTTATGGAATCACTTAAAAGAATGGTCAGATTGGTCAATGAAGGATTGGATTAAAGCAGGTATTGTAGCTATAATCGTAATCGTTGTAATTGGTGCAATTTAATCCATGTTAAATTTATTATTAAAACCCTTGCTCGGTGTTGCCGGGCAAGCAGTTTCTGGCTTCGTAGAAACAAAAAAAGCGAAAGCACAATTGAAACTTACAGAAGTACAAGCAGCAACTAAGCTGAAGCAAGACCAAATAGCTGGTAAAGTGTCATGGGAATCATCTGCTGTCGATCAAATGAAAGGGTCGTGGAAAGACGAACTAATTTTAATTTGCCTACTTGGGCCTGCCGTTTTAGTTTTTTTTCCCGGCATGACAGAACATGTTGAAGCTGGGTTTGTTGCACTTCAGCAACTGCCGGATTATTATAAACACCTCTTATACATTGCGTGCTCTGCGAGTTTCGGCATTAAGGCTGGAAAAGGTGCAATGGGATTATTAAAGAAAAAATGATTACACCACAAAGATTAACAGCGTGGAGAATATTTCCACGATTATTAATTACACTTTATGGTTTTTCTTTTTATAGAACAACTGAATGGTTTATGCAGTTACCAGACCCTACAAACGCACAATCAGCTTTTGTTTCTGTTGTTGTAGGTGCTGGAGCCGCATGGTTTGGTTTATATGTAGGAGGTACTAGGAATGCCAAAGTTGAAAGCAAAGAGTAAGAAAAAAAAAGAAAAAGAAGTTAAATATGTTTCTCAATGGTATTGGGATCACGATTGGCTTGGTAATAAATACAAAGCAATTTATTTCGGCCCTAGAATAGATTGGATGAAATTATCAAAATGAAAACTAGAGATTATAAAAAAGAATATGGTGAATATCACATTAGACCTAAACAAAAAAAAGACAGAGCAGGTCGTAATAAAGCAAGGCTATCTGCATTAAAAAAAGGTAAAGTTAAAAAAGGTAGTGCTTATGACGTACACCACAAGGATAAAAATCCAAGAAATAACAACTCAAAGAATATTGCTGTTGTTCATAGAAAAGTAAATAGAGGAAAACTAAGGAGGAAAAAATAATGTCAAAAGGTATTAGTGGTATAAAAGGTTATCACGGAGGTGGTGGTGTAACACATACACATGGGCCTAAAAATAAAAAGAAAAAGAAAAAAACTACAACTACACCAGACACATCTGCGTATCAACAAGCAGCAGCAAGTGGATATATGGGTGCAGGTTATATACCAAAAGAAATAAGACAAAAAACAAGTGGCTTTGACCCAACACAATATCCTAGTGGTGTATTAACTGAAACAGGAGCAGGTGGAGGTCAACAAGTAACTTATAATGTATTAGATGATGATAAAGCAAAAACTGTAATTACACCACCAAAAGATGACAAACCACCAAAAGAAGACAAAAAAGAACAGGTTAAATATTATGATGATGAACTTGGTGGACTTTCTGAGAGAGATTTATTTTTATTAGAAAAAAAGTTAGGTCAGAAAGCCATTATTAAAAATGGTAAAATATTTTTTGTAGATGAAACAGGTTCTACAGTTCCTGCTTTCGCAATGATTGATAAACTTGGTGGTGTATTAGATAAATTTACAGGTTTTGATCCAACTAAAGCATTTGGTGACATGGGTGATACAGGTAAAGCTGCATTATTTAATAAGATAAGCAACATGTCTGGAGTAGAATTTCAAGAATTTTTAAACAGAAAAGGAAACTTAGATCGTCTTTTAAATTTTGCTGAAGAAGGTGGAGTAGCTAATAAAAATAGAAGTGCTGTTATGGCTGCTATTAAAAATAATGACCCATCAATGTTTGCAAACTTAATTAAAGGATCTGGTGGAGAAGGTTTTGACAAAGAATTATTAAAAATACAAAACCCACAAAAATATTATGAATTAAATCCACCTCGTACTTCTGGTGATTTAGAAGAAGCCGCTATGGCTGGAGTATCTTACATACCGGGTTACGGCCCAGTTGAAAGACCAGATCGTGGAGGTCAACAAAGTGGTGGTGGTATAAGTAATTTTCAAACAAGCACTCCTACTCCACCTGCAACAGACACAACTGTTCCAACACCAGACTTTCTTTTAAAAAGACAATACATGCCAAACTTTACTCCTAATTATTTAGGTGGGCCTGAGCAAATGCAAGTTGCTGGTGGTTATTATGATCCAGTTACAAAGAAATTTATAGGCAATCCTTATGGAACTGCAAGTCAATATCAGTTTGCACAAGGTGGTATTGTAGGAACAAGTCCTTTATTATTTAAAAATCAAGGTGGAATGGCTAGCAATAAAGGTATAAAGTCATTTAAGAATTATGGTTATTAATAGAGCATCTATGCCAAAACAAGTTAGTAAAGGTAAAAAGAAAAAATCTACAGGCAAGATGAGAAAGAAAAGAAAGACAGCCTATAAAATAAGCTATAAACATTATGCAAAATCCAGAAAAAGAAAAAAAACCTAGAGTCTGTATTCACTGGCTTGATGCTTATGATGCCTTAGATACAGGGTGGCATGAGTATGAAGATATAGACAAGAAAGCAGTATTAGCTGATTGCGTTTCTATTGGTTGGTTATATAAAGAAGACGATAAAAAGTATGTCTTAATAGCTGACTTAACAGAAGGTTACGCAGGAAGAGTTACAGTTATTCCAAAAGGTTGGATAAAGAAAATAGAATGGCTAACTACTAGCCACTCTACTGTCTTTTAATTGTTTTAATATTTCTTTCATTAAAACTGTAAGCCTCATACCTTTCCATTGTTTTTTATGCCATTGGTAAGTTTTTTTACTTATAGTACATGGATGTTTTTCAAACCCATCATTACTTAACCAATCCTTTACATATGAGTATTTTACTTTTTCAGTTGTTTTAATGTAACTGTTTTGTATTCTAATTTTTTTATATTCACCATCAAGTCCATAGACACAATGATAAAACTTATGTGATTTTTTAATAAACCACGGATAAGTTCCACAATCAATCAACTTCCACATGTTATTCCCTTTTAATGTTTGAGGTACTCTAACATGTCTTGTCAACAAAGTCAACTCTTCTTTTGTTATCGTTATTTTCTCTGCTTCCCAACAAAGAGTAATCATCAATCTACTTTATAATCTTCTATAACTTTTTCTCTAAAAGAATCTATTTGTTTTCTTTCTTCATCTGTTGTTGTTGATGTTTTTTCAAACAAAGCAGGATTTAATGGACTGCTTATTTCTATAGAGGGAGGGGAACTGTGCACCAATTCTTCTTTTTCTTGTTCAACTTTATGACCATTAGTTAAGAGTGAATAAAAATCTTTATTGATTAATTGAACATGAGACTTATCATCATATACAATAACCCAAGTCCTAACCCTTGATCCTTGAGTAGTTGTAATATCCCATTTTTTAAAAGAGTGAACTG
>VTLG01012313.1_pt1 | contig 26154 bp, 40 predicted proteins | sample 4694571 | NCBI WGS metagenome assembly VTLG01 (sample SAMN12604809, study PRJNA352737) | marine metagenome | biome: ENVO:00000447; feature: ENVO:00000209|ENVO:00000569|ENVO:01000036; material: ENVO:00002151; isolation source: viral sequences binned using virsorter ...
AAAGTAAAGAAAAAGTGAGAAAGTTCCGCAAGGTAGCGAAAGATAAAAAGACTGGTGTTGCTAAGAAATATCTTAGTGGTGCTAAGAATAAGAGTGCAAAGGCATCAGAAATCAAACGCACTGCGGAGGCTTACAAAAGAGGAGAGTTTATTGATATAAAAGCAGTATCCAAATCACGCACTAAACAAGATGGCTCCAAAAAGAAAACCACTGTCCGCAGCCGTAGAAAAAAGTCTAAGAGCTAAGGCAGAAAAGTCCAGATTTACTTATGGTCAACTTGCCGCTGTCTATAGGCGTGGGCAAGGTGCATATCTGTCTAGCGGTTCACGCAATGTTCCTATGGGTGCATGGGCTATGGGCAGAGTCAATAGCTTTATTTCTGGTAAGGGTGGAGCTAGAAAAGCAGATGCTGACTTGATGAAAAAGAAGAAAAAGAAATGAGCAAAGAAAAATTAAAAAAATATGGTTTGTCTGGATACAATAAACCTAAAAGAACCCCATCACACCCAACAAAATCTCATGTTGTTTTAGCAAAAGAGGGCGACACTATCAGACTCATCAGGTTTGGTATGCAGGGAGCAAAGAATAAACCGCCAAGAAAGGGTGAATCAGACGCAGATAAGTCAAAACGCAAGAGTTTTAAGGCTAGACACGCTAAAAATATTGCCAAAGGTAAAATGTCAGCAGCTTTTTGGGCAGACAAGACAAAGTGGAGCTAGTATTGTGAATAATTGTAAATTTTTTATTTATGGCAGACGAAGTAATCAAGCCTGATAACACAGCAGAAATGACTGCTTTAAAGGCTGAAGTTGAAAGACTAAGAAAATCTAATTCTGAAATATTAGATGATTACAAGAAAGCTAAGGAAGCTGCAAAGGCTGTTCCTCAAGATGTAGATGTAAATGCTTTGATTGCATTTAAACAGAAAAAAGAACAAGAGGAGCTAGAGGCAAAGGGTAGATATGAAGAGGCTACAGAAAAACTAGCAGCCCAGTATAGACAAGCAGAAGAACAGCAAAAACAAAAGATTGAGCAGTTACTAGCTGAGAAGAGACAGCTTGAAGTTGAAGCTCCAGCAGTAACAGCACTTGCTGATGTAGTACACGACCCTCAATATGTATTGAGTCGTATAAGCAAGGAACAGCTTGCTAGGGAAACAGACGGCACAGTTGTAGTTGTTGATGGGTATAACAGAACCCCAGTCAAAGAGTGGGCAATGTCTAAGATGCCTCAATGGGTACAGAAGAATCCAAGACCACAAGGCGGTGGAGCTACCACAACTAAGATACAGACTGAATTTGTTGCAACTGATAAAAACCCATTTGCACCTGATTCATTTAACCTTACAGAACAGGCGAGATTATATAAAACAGATATTAATAAATATAATATGCTCAAAAACGCAGTTACAGGTTAGTATATAGACAACGTGGTTGTGCCATGTCAGAGGTTGTGCCTCGAAGTAAACATATCTAATTAATTTCATGGCGACAGTTCGCAGTGATTTAATTATCCCAGAGGTGTTTACACCCTATTTGATTGAAGCTACTACACAAACTGATAGCTTTCTTCAGAGTGGGGTTGTGCAACCTTTGGCAGAATTAAATCTATCCGCAGAGAGAGGCGGTGACTTTGTAAAGATTCCATTCTACAAAGCAAACTTAAGTGGAGATTTTGAGGTTCTTTCAGACTCAACATCATTAAATCCACAGAAGATCACAGCAGATAACCAGATTGCTGCTGTACTTCACAGAGGTAAAGCTTTTAGTTCTAGAGATTTAGCATCTTTGGCAGTTGGTAGTTCAACTGATCCTATGGCTGCTATTGCTCAGAAAATGGCTGCTTATGTAAACAACCAGAAACAGAAAGATTTATATGCTTGCTTAACTGGTGCTTTTGGTTCTATCAATGCAAACTCAAGCAGTTCAGCATTGTTTGATCTAACTATCGACTCTGAGTCAGGTGATACACCTACAGCATTGAGTCCTAGACACGTTGCAAAAGCTCAGTCATTACTAGGCGATCAAGGCGACAAGCTTACAACAATCGCAATGCACTCAAAGTGCTACTACGATCTTGTTGAAAGAAGAGCAGTTGACTTTGTTGCTACAGGTGACATCAATGGTGGCGGTGCTACAGCGTCAGGTGGTTCTATTCAGAACGCATTTGGTAGCCCAACAGTTCCAACATTCATGGGGCTGAGGGTAATAGTAAGTGACGACATACCTGTGACAGGGTCAGGCTCAACAACTGAGTACTCAGTATTCATGTTCACAAATGGTGCTGTTGTTACTGGTGAGCAAGCTCCGATCAGAACACAAACTGACAGAGATATCCTTGCACTAGAGGAAGCAATGGCAGTTGATCTCCACTACATCTATCACCCTGTCGGGTTGAAGTATGCAGTATCAACTGTTAACCCATCAAGATCAGTTCTTGAAACTGTAGGCTCTTGGTCGAAAGTCTATGAAACAAAGAATATCGGTATCGTTAGAGCTACTGTAGTTTCTAATAACGACTAGAGGTAATCAATCATGGCTACAATTTTTGAGCTACAAAATCCACCTTTTGGACAGTTAACCAAAACTAAGGTTATCAAAACTGAAAATGGTGCACATACTCTCACAACTGCTGAGATCATTGAGGGAATTGTTGATGGTACTCCAACTGGGAACAGAACTATCACAACTCCAACAGCGGCAGAGATCATTTCTGCTTTAGGAACTCAGAGTGGTGTTGGTCAGTGTTTTGAACTTACAATCGTAAACAAAGCAGCGTCCACACATAAATTTACTTTGACTGCTGGATCTGGTGTCACTATTGTTGGTGAACCTGATGTTACTGCGGACAGTTCTGGAACTTTTATTTTTAGAGTTTCCAGCTCAACTGCTGTAAGTGCTTTCAGAAAGTAATGGGTATCGCAACTTTTAGGCGATTGAGAGAAAGGGAGGCTGCCAAAGAAAAGGCAGCTTCTCTAGCTCTTACAAAAAAACCAAAGCCGAAAACAAAGAAAAATGGCAATCTCAATAACAGCGACAGTCGGTAGTGCAAACGCTAACAGCTATGTCACTCTGACCGAAGCTCAGGGATTTATTGACGGCCTGACTGAATCTGATGACGTAGTTGCATGGGGAAACAGCACTGACGATCAAAAAAACAGGGCTTTGTTTACTGCAACCCAGAGAATAGATCGTGAAAAGTTTTTAGGTGCTAAGGTATCTGACACACAAGCAAGGCAGTGGCCACGCAGCGGTGTTCGTGTTCCTGACCAATATACAAACCTCTACGGCCTATCTTTCCCTAACAGGATTCTTGCCGACTACTACACAGATACAGAAATCCCTGATCTTGTTCAACACGCACAGATAATCCTTGCTGTTTACTTGAACAACAACAAAGATGGTATCGGCTTAAGTGGGCTTGAAGATTTCAATGCTGTCAGTATTGGAAATATTAATGTCACTCCTAACTTTTACGGAAGAACAGGTGTTGATCGAATACCACCTATCGTTGACCACTATTTGAAAGGTATTAGAATAGGTGGAAGTGCTAATCTATCAATCAAGAGGTCTTAAAATGCCATACGACTACCCAGCCGCAATAATAATCACAGATCATACACAGGCTTATACTGGTAGATTTGGCAAAGTTGTTGCACTAAAAAACTCAACTGTTGATCTTGTTGCTGAGAACATAACAGAGAATACATCTACAACTATTGCTGGAATACCTATACATCATTCAGCAGAAGTTTGTGGTGTAATTACAAGTGTTCAGATTTCAAGTGGTGACGCTGTTATTGCTTACTACTTATGAGTATTGCTAACGCTTTAAAAAAGGCAGCTTCCAAGACTATCAAGGTTCTTGGTGGCGACATTACTTATAGAAGAGTGACGACTGGAATATATAACCCTACTAGCGGTTCAATGAGTGAAGTTAAAACAGATGTCAACATAAAGGGTGTCGTGAGCAATGTAACAAGGTCTGAGGTTAGTGACCTAGTTTCTAGTCAGGACAAACGACTTACCATATCCGCTGGTGATATAACTTTTACTCCAACAACATTTGATCGGGTGCTTATAAGCGGAACACAGTATAAGGTGGTTCAAATCAACACAAATGAACAGGACAATATAGCAATCAGCTTTGATATTTTCTTGAGGTAGTCATGGCCAGACAGATCAGAGTAGATGAAATTGACGATTTCTTTGAGGAACTTGTTGTTGATTTAGTGCAAGCTACTACTCTTGAGTGGACAAAAAGAGTGAAAAAAGCAACACCAGTGAGAATAGTTTATGAAGGGGAACCAAAAGGAGGTGGCCAACTTAGGGCTGCATGGCAAACAAAGATTGAAAAATTTAAAGGTGAAGTAACTAATAATTTAGTTTATGCAGAGCCTGTTTGCTTTGGTGTAAACCTACCACCATCATGGGGCGGTGTTTATAGAACAAGACAAGGGACTGTTGCTGGCTTTCCTGAGCTTATTGGAAAAGAGTTAGAGCAATATGTAATCAAACAACTTAGGAGGGGCATCTGATGGCAGCTACTGATTTAAACACAGTAAGAGCAACTATTGAGAAACGATTGAATGATGAGTTTAGAATTGGGCCATCAATACCTTTAGTTTTTAATAATGTTCCTTTTGATGCCTCTACTGTGGATCAATATATTCAATGCGTTACTAGCTTTGGATCAAGTGAATACCTTACACAGCAAGCACCTAATTCAGCTACCACCGCCACAAACCTTGTTGTGGGTCTTATTACTTTTAATATTTATACAGAGCAAGGATTAGGGGCAGGGGCAAATTTTGATATATGCACCAGATTAAGAAACTTGTTTAACAGAATAACTGTTTCAGATGTGCGATTTGACCCACCAGTAGGGCCTGAGATATTTCAATCCACTCCAGAAGGTAAATTTCAGACACAGATTAGAATAACATTTGAATTATATGAGGCACTTGTACCATGATTGAGATTACAGAAGAAATGCTTGACGCTATTGAAGCTGTCAAAGGTAGAAGAGATCCAAAGTACTGGGATCCTAAATGCAGACGATATATGGAAAGTCAAAAAACAAAAGCTGTAAAAAAACCAAAAAAAGGTTAATATAATTATAAATATTTCTTTTTATTGTTATGGCTGCTGTAAAAGGTGATGTCGGGCAAGTCAAATTTGATGATGGCGGCTCTTCAGTTAACCCAGTATTAGGCACTAGAGAATGGTCTATGTCTATCACCAAAGATACCCAAGAAACAACTGTTCAAGGGGACACTTTCAAATCTTTTGTTGGTGGACTTATTGAGGGTGAGGGATCTGCTGTTCTCCAATATGACAACGCTGCCTCTGGTGAGACTGCAACATTTATGGACGGCATCTTGACCACTGGTGACAATGCAACAGCAGCTTTTGAGCTTTTCCCTGATAGTGCAAGCGGAACTAAAAAGATCAGCTTCACTGGCCTTATAACAAACTTTGAGCAGGGTTCAGCAATAGGTGATGTAAGCACAATTAACATCACATTCAAGCCATCTGGCACAATTACATCAGCAATCTAAAAGTAAAATTCTTCGCATTTATTTATGGCAACACAAAGAACCGCAGACATACTGCTTGGGGCGTTTCAAGATGAAATGGTCACAAGAAGAAAATTTGACGTAAAAAACTCAAAAGATGAAGTCATTATGAGTTTATACTTCAAACCCATTACAAGATATGCAAGAGTCAAAGCAACACAATTAGCTGGCCCTGATGCTGATGCTTTAGTTGTATCAACACAACTTCTTTGTCAAATGGCAGAAAAAGAAGATGGAACACTTGCTTTTGATATGTCAGATGCTCCTATATTGCAAAGACAGCTTCCAGAAAAAGTTTTAAATGATCTTGAGCTTTTTCTTAATAACATTACACTTGATATTGATACAGCAAAAAAAGAATAGTTGGGGATAGCTGGTTAAGATTTGAGTTTTTCCTAGCAACAGAACTTGGTAAGACAGTGCAAGAACTCAGAATGAATATGACTGAGGCAGAGCTTATTTATTGGGCTGGATACTATGAAATTAAAACAGACGAAGAAAAGAAAGCGTTGCAACGACAAAAACGCAATTCAAGGTAATATAGAGTAAAGGTTTTTTTTATTTGTGGCAGAGGCAGTCGTTAGATTAAGAGTTGATGCCAGCGGTGCGACTAGGGCGTTAAATGGTGTACAGAATCAAACTAATAAATTACAAAGCTCATTTAATGGCTTGAGGACTGCGATTCTAGCATCAGGCGTTGTTTTAGTTGGAAGGCAAGCGGTCAAGACATCAGCAAATTTTGAAAAGCTTAACGTAAGATTAGGATTGCTTACAAAAAGCAGTTCAGATTTTGCAAAGTCGCAACAGATTGCGGCAGATGCTCAGAAAGCTTTTGGCTTGAGTGCTGTTGAAGCTTTGGAAGGTGTGACAGATATAACAGCAAGACTGGCTCCACTTGGAACATCAGTTGAAGATATAAGAACTGTGTTCTTTGGATTTAATACGGCAGCAAAACTGGCTGGTGCATCAGCGATAGAATCATCAAACGCATTTAGACAACTAGCACAAGCTCTTGGCTCAGGAAGGCTGGCTGGTGATGAATTTAGGAGTGTTTCAGAACAAGTGCCAACAGTTCTTGCTCCTATAGCTGAAGAACTTGGCGTTACTATTGGTGAGCTTAAAAAATTAGCTGCTGAGGGAAAACTTACAAGTGATGTTGTTCTTAGAGCTTTGGGAAGAGTAGGAAATGAAGGCAGTGGCTTTCTAAAAGAACTATTGAAAAACGATCCTACACAAATATTTAAAAACTTTAGCAATGCAACAGAAGATTTATCAAGAGCCTTTGGTGATGAATTAAGACCCGCTGTTGAAGCTGTTACAAAGCTCCTTACTGACTTTATTATTCAAGTAACTGAGTTTGTAAAATCTGATGCTGGGCAAGCAGCCATAATGATTGGAAAGATTGCTGCCGCTGCAAAACTTTTGGCAGTAGGTATTCCAGCAGTAACAACTGCATTAACCGCATTGTTGGTAAAAATTAATATGGTTGGTGTTCAGAGTCTTATTGCCTCTGGTGGTTTTACAGGTATGCAAGCGGCCTCACTATTAGCTGCTGGTGGTATAGGAAAAGTAACTCTTGCACTTGGAGCATTAAAAATTGCAATCGCAACAACTGGTATAGGTTTGCTTGTTGTTGGTATTGGAACTTTGGCTACAAAATTAATTAAAGCAACTAAAGAACAAAGAAATTACAATAAAGCACTTAAAGAAGGAAGTGAACAAGCGTTAAAAAGTGCATTTAATGATTTATTTATTGAAAGACAAAAACTTTTAAAAAGATTAGCAACAGCACAAGAAAACAACAATAAAAGAGCAATCGCTTCACTTAAAAAACAGATCCAAATAAATCAGGACGCAATGGCTCCAATCAAAGCAAAATTAGATGAAGAAAGAAAAACCTCAGCAGAAATAGAAAGACAAAATAAATTAAAAAAAGAGCAAGAAGAACAGCTTAAAAAGAATCAAGAAGAAGCTGAAAAGTTAAAAGAAAAAATGACTGCCGTAGGTGAAGAAATTGAAAGCAGTATAAAAAATAATTTAAGGGACGCTATAACAGGTGCTAAATCATTTGGAGAGGCCATGACAAATGTATTGAACCGAATAAGAGATAAAATTATTGATGCACAAATAGACAAGATTATTGGTGGCTTTGGAGAAAACTTTGGTAAGTCTGCCTCTGGTGGAGGAGGCAAAGGACTTGGAGGATTCTTAGGTAGTGTTTTAGGTGGATTATTCAGAGCAAATGGTGGCCCTGTAAAAGCTGGTAAACCATATATTGTTGGAGAACGTCAACCAGAACTTTTTGTTCCTCGAACATCAGGAACGATATTACCAAGCACAAAAATTGGTGGAGGTGACAATACCACAAATATTGTTAATGTATCAGTAGATGCCAGTGGTTCTGCTGTCTCTGGCAATGATGCAAATGCTGAACAGTTAGGGGCTGCTATCGCACAGGCTGTGCAACAACAGCTTGTAAAAGAAAAACGTAGTGGAGGATTGCTTGCAAGATAATGGCTGAAACATTTCCAGACATCAAACCTATTTATGGTTCAAGAAAATCAGTAAACACTAAAGCAAAAGTTGTAGCTTTGGGTGACGGCTATCAGCACAGATCACTCTTTGGATTACCACAAAATCAATCACCAATGATTCTTGATTTAACTTTTAGTGTTTCTGAAGCACAATCTGATGTTATATTTTCTTTTTTGACTGACAGAGACTTAGACCAGAAATCTTTTAATTATCAGCCTACTGATGAAGCTGCTGCTCTTAGATTTATATGCACAAAAAAAGACAAGACAATTCCTAGTTTAAATAGAGCTATTATTAACTTAACCTTTTTACAAGTCTTTGAACCAGCCTAATGGCAATACCAACAAGCGAACTACAATCGTTAACTCCAAGTTCAATTATTGAGCTTTTTAAGCTTGAATTAAATGCACAACTACAAGGTAGTAGTGAAGTTTTTTTATTTCATGCTGGCACAAATCAATTAAATAATTCAATTATTTGGCAAGGTGAATCTTATGACAAATACCCTATAACAGCAGAGGGTTTTGAATTTACTGGGTCTGGTACAATGCCAAGACCGACTCTTACAATTTCAAATTTGTTTGGTTTTGTCTCAGGCTTGATAAAAGATACAAACAATGTTTCAAGCAAAAATGATTTAGGTGGTGCTAAATTTATTAGACGTAGAGTTCTTGCAAGCAGTCTTGATAATGCTAATTTTACAGATGGTGTGAACATTTTTGGGACACCAAATAGCAATGAATTACCGCAAGAAATATTTTTTATAGATCGTAAAACTGCAGAAAACAGACAAGTTGTTCAATTTGAATGTGTATCCTCTCTTGATTTACAAGGTGTTAAAGTGCCAAAAAGACAAGTTACAAGAAAAGATTTTAGAGGTGTTGGTACATTTAGAAACGCATGAATTGGAAACTCGAAGCTGAACAACACGCAGAAACAGAACACCCTGACGAATCATGCGGTCTGGTTGCAATTATCAAAGGTGAGCAAAAATATTGGCCTTGTAAAAATTTATCAAAACAAAACTTTGATTATTTTATTTTAGATCCAGAAGATTATGCAGACTGTGAAGATCAGGGTGAAATAGTTGGGTTAGTACATTCACACCCACAAGGGTCAGCAAATCCCTCTGATACTGATAAAGCTGGTTGTGAATTTAGTGGACTTGAATGGCATATTTATAGCTTACAAATGAAAAACTGGCATAGTTTTAAGCCTACAGGTTGGAAACCTGATAATTTAATTGGAAGGCAATGGGCATGGGGCAGTCAAGATTGCTGGTCTTTAATCTGTGATTATTACAAAGAAAAATTAAATATAAATATAAAAAAATGGCCAAGACCAAAAACAATAAAAGATTTTGCAGAGAATCCTTATTTTGAAAAAGTATTATTAGGATCTGGATTTAAAGAGGTTGAACTAGAAGATATAAAAGAAAATGATGTTTTGTTGATGGAAGGTGCATATCAAAAATTAAATCATGTTGCTTTGTATATTGGAGATCAAACAATTTTACATCACGTTATTGGTAAGCTAAGTTGTAGAGAGATATATGATTTAGAATACCTACAAATAACAAAAAAGGTTTTTAGATATGACTCTTAAAAAAATTAAACTTTATGGAAAATTAAGAAAATTTATTGGACAGTCATCATTTATGGCTGATGTTGCAACTCCAGCAGAGGCTTTCAAATTTTTACTTGCTAATTTTCCAGAAGTTGAAGCTCATTTTTATCAACATCACTACAGAATAAAAATGGGTAATACAGAAATCTCTGAAGATTTATTAAATATGAGAGGAGAAGATGATATATCTATAATTCCTATCGTTACAGGTTCTGGTTTTATTTTTGCTGCCGCTGCCGCTGTATTTTCTGGAGCCGCTGCTGTTGTTACGACTGCCGCTGCCGCTGCCGTCACCGCTGTTACTGCTGTAGGTGGGGCGATAGTTGCTGGTGCGACTGCTGTAGCTGCCTCTGGAGTTCTTGGAAGTATTGCAACTACAGTTTTAACAAGTTTGGCAATAGATGGAATAACGTCACTATTAACTCCGACAGTTGACACTGGTTCTTTTGATGATTCTGGTGTTGAATTGAACGCTGGTATGCAAGCAAGTAACTTTGCGTTTAATGGTATTGCTAATATTTCCAGAAGTGGAGTTGCGTTGCCTGTGGTATATGGAGAGAGGTTTGTTGGAAGTATTGTTGTGTCTAATGGTGTAGATACTGTTCAAGTTGAGGGTACAGGATAATGCCAATACCAACCAATAATCCAAGAATAACAGATCCAAAATTACCTAAAGATCAACTTGGTAGTATTCAAAGACAGCTTTCAGTTCATGTTTTATGTGAAGGTGAAATTGATGGCTTTCCATCTGCTACAGGAACTAGAGGTTCGGCTGAATATAGTCGAACTTTAGAAAAAGATATATTTTTAAATGGCACTCAAATATTACAACAATCCTCTGATAGTTCTGCTCCAGATAATAAAAAAAATTTTCAAGAAGTAAAAACAGAGGCAAGATTTGGGACGGCAGATCAAACCAAAATAAAAGGTTTTAAAGATACTGAAACTGAATTTTCTGTAAACGTCCCAACTTTGCATAACGTGACTCAAACAAGAACTATCTCAAATACAGTAGATAGAATAAGAGTTACACTTCAAGCTGATTCGCTTCAGAGATTTAAAGATGATGGTGACGTTGTAGGAATGATTGTCACCCATAACATAAAAATTGTACAGAATAACGGAACAACAAGAACTTTTATCAACAATAGTGCTGGTAGGATAGAAGGAAAGACCCCTAATGCTTATGTAAGGGATTACATTTTAGATATTCCAGACAATTATGTTTATCCTCTTCAATTACAAGTAGTTCGTATAACAACAGATAGCACCGACCCCAAAAGGCAGAACGCCTCTAGATGGCTTCAATACACTGAAATACAAGATAAAGCAGATAGGTTCCCAAACACTGCTCATGTAGCAATAAGAGTTGACGCAGAACAGTTTCCTCAATCGCCAAGTGTGATGTTTCGCATCAGAGGTAGGAGAATAAAAATACCTCACAATGCCAGTGTCAGGGCTGATGGTAGCTTATCTTTTAGCGGTGTTTTTAATGGCACTTTAAATTCAACAAGAGTTTATTGTAACGACCCAGCATGGGTGCTATACGATCTTCTCACAAATGAACGCTTTGGATTTGGAGATCATATAACAGAAAGTATGCTTGATAAATTTGCTTTTTATTCAGCATCTGTTTACAACTCTGAATTGATATTAGATAACGAAGGGAGAAATCCAGCCCCACGTTTTAGTTGTAATGCTGTAATTCAAAATCAGATTGACTCATATAAATTAATTGGTGAACTTTGTAGCACAATGAGGGCTACTGCTTTTTACGCTGCTGGAACAATAACTTTAACTCAAGATAGACCAACAGATGCAAGCTATTTATTTACTCTTGCAAACGTAAGTCAGGCTGGATTTAATTATCAAAACTCATCAAAAAGTATCAAATATACAGTTGTAAATGTGCAATTTTTTGATATGAATAATCAAGAATTTGATTATGAAACTGTTGAAGATGATATTTATCCATCTGATAAATATGGATTTGTAGTTAAAAATATTAAAGCATTTGCAATAACTTCAAGAACACAAGCTCAAAGATTAGGTAGGTGGTTTCTTTATACACAGGCAAATGAGGGTGAGATTGTTAATTTTATAACTACGATTGAAGCTGGATCGTTAGTAAGAGTTGGTGCTGTCATAAAAATTGCTGATCCTGTGCGATCTGGGAAAAGAAGAGGTGGCAGAATAAAAGCAGCAACTACAACTCAAATAACTGTTGATGATGCCTCTGCTGCTACAGATTTAGATGATACAAATAACCCTATGCTTTCAGTAATAATGCCAGATGGAAGTGTTGAACCAAGAAGTGTCTCTAATATTTCAAATGGTGTTATAACTGTCAACCCCGCTTTTAGTACAGTTCCAAATGTAAGCTCTGTATGGGTATTAGAAAATGACAGCCTTATAACACAAACTTTTAGAGTTGTAAGTGTAGCTGAAGTTCAAGGCTTAACATATCAAATTACTGCTGTTTTTCATGACAGTGGAAAATACAACTTTGTAGAACAAGATATACCTTTAGAAGAAAAACCAATTACTACACTTACAGAACTTAAAGATCCACCTAGCAATCTGCTTGTTGAGGAAAGAATTGTTGTTGTTAATAACAGGGCAGTAAGTAAAATTTTTATTACTTGGAATCAAGTAGAAGGTGTTAATGAATATCGTTTGCATTATAGATTTGATAGTGGCAATTTTGTAACAACAACAGTAAACAAAACAAGTTTTGAAATTTTAAATTCCTCTGCTGGACTCTATGAAATAAGAGTTTTTAGTTTAAATGCCATTAGAAGGCCATCAAATGTTGCTACAGAGACAACTTTTCTAGCACAAGGTAAAACAGCAAAGCCAACAAATGTGCAAAATTTAAGAATGGAACCTGTTAATGAAAAGTTAATTAGGTTGCGTTGGGATCAATCTACGGAGCCAGATGTGACTCATGGGGGGTTCTGTAGGATCAGACATTCTCCAAAAGCTGATGGCTCTGCTATTTTTGAAAATGCAACAGACATTGATAAACTTTCTGGAAATAGCACACAAGTAGTAGTGCCTTATGTTGAAGGCGAGTATCTTATTCGCTTTGAGGACGATACTGGAAATCTTAGTGCAGCAAGTAGTTCAATTCTTTTGGATCTTCCCGACACTCTTGGCAGTCTTTTAGTTCAAACAAGAAGAGAAGAAAATGACACTCCAAAATTTCAAGGTGATAAAACAAATGTTGTTCGTGATGATACTTTAAATTGTCTTAAACTTACAGATCCTAGTGTTAATGCAACAGGAGAATATGAATTTAAGGATATTTTAGATTTAGGCGGTGTTTTTAGTGTTGATTTAAAAAGACATCTTTTTACAGAGGGTTACTATCCTAATGAGTTATTTGATTCTAGAACTCAATTAATTGACACATGGGACAACTTTGATGGTGATGAAGCAAACAATGTTAATGCAGAACTTTTAGTAGCTACAACTACAACTGCCCCAAGTGGAACAAATTATGCAGACTCAGACTTTAGTGGTAAAACATTTAACACTTTTGTAAATGGAACATATAAAGCCAGAGGTTTAAAATTTAAGTTAAAAATATCTACTACAGACATTTCACAAAATATACAAGTGAAAGAGTTAGGCTATACTGCAACTTTCCAAAGAAGATCAGAGCAAGGTTCTGCAAGAAGTGTTGACGGCAGTAATAATCCAGCAGCTAAAGACATCACATTTGATAAGCCATTTTTTGTTGGCACTTCAACTTTGTTAGGAGCAAATAGTAACTTGCCATCAATAGGAATCACAGCGACTGATAACATAACGACTGGTGACTTTTTCCAAGTCACAAACATTACCTCAACAGGTTTTCGAGTAACTTTCAAAAACTCTTCAAGTACGATAATAGATAGAAATTTTAACTTTTCAGTGGTAGGATTTGGGAAAGGTGCTTAATAAATGACTAGACCGACCAATACAGGTTCTGCCCCTAAAGAGACTGGCAATAATTACCACCCTGATAATGGCACTGGTTCTCAGGTAAGAGCTGCAATGAAAGATATATTTCAAGCTGTTAGAACTCTAAATTCTGGTTCTGGTGATCCAAGCGGTGCTGAAAATCTAGCTGCTTACCAGCCACATATTGATAGTGATACAAATTTATTAAAGATAAGAAATGGTGCTAATAGTGCATTTGTTACTCTTGGAGATGTAAGTTTAACTAATTTTGGTTATGCCACACTTGCTGGATCTACTTTCACAGGCAAAGTAACTCATAACTATACAAGTTCTTTAAATATTCCTGTTGGAAATACATCACAAAGGGACGGAACACCCGCTGTTGGTATGTTGCGATATAACAACCAACTTAACCAGTTTGAAGGGTACAAGAGCATAGGTTGGGGAGAGATAGGTGGTTCTGGAACTGTTGGTGGTGGCACAGACCAGCTTTTTGTAGAAACAGATCAAAACATGACAACTAATTACGAAATTTCTGCCAATAAAAATGCTACGACTGTTAGTCCTGTTATAAATAGTGGAGTAACTTTAACTGTGCCAAGCGGTGCAATCCTTGTTATCTTATAGACATGGCATTAACAATTAACGGATCAACTGGTATTTCTGGGCTAGATGGTTCAGCTTCAGCACCACCTTTGAGAGGAACAGACTCTAATACAGGAATTACTTTTGGGTCTGATATTATGGGTTTCGCTACGGGCGGAACTGAAAGAGTTAAAATAACCTCAGCAGGTCGTGTTGGTATTAACGAAGGTACTCCTTTAAGAGCATTACACATTTCTGGTTCAACTTTGGAAAGTAGTAGGATTAGATGTACAAGAAGTGGTAATAGTGCGGAATTTGGTCTTGATGGCAGTGGAGATCTTACTTTATCTGCTTTAGGCACTGGTACAGATGGCCAGATAAAAGGTTTTGTTGGTGGAAGTACAACTGCAGATTTTACAGTACTAACAGATGGTCGTTTTGTATTAGGCAATCCAGATGTGAATACAACTGTAGATCATTCGTTAGTTTGCAATGGAAGAATACAGTCTATGGGAGTTAAAAATATTACAACTGGAAGTTCTGCAAATGTACACATAAGTTCCTCAACAGGTCTTATGTTTAGATCTACTTCTTCATCAAGATATAAAAAAGACATTACTGACGCAACTTGGGGTCTTGCAGATGTTTTAAAACTTAGATCAGTCACTTACAAAAGTAACGCAACAGGCGAAAATGCTGACGATAATATTTATGGTGGATTTATAGCAGAAGAAGTCCATAGTGCTGGACTTATTAATTTTGTTGAATATAATGACAGCAATCAACCAGAATCTATACATTACGCAAATATGGTTTCTTTGATGTCAAAAGCAATACAGGAGCTAAATGCTAAAGTTACAACATTAGAAACTAAAGTCGCTGCATTGGAGGCTGCATGAGTTCAATTAAGTTAAAACATTCTGGTGGTAATGGTGTATCAATCACAGCACCAGATACAAACCCATCATCAGACAGAACTGTAAAACTGCCAAGCACTGATGTTGACGGAGTAATAGCAACTAAAGATTCAAACAACAGTTTGCAATCTGTCAGTGGTTTAAGCGGTAGTGCGTTTAGTAACAGAAATTTGTTAATTAATGGAGCAATGCTTGTTTGGCAAAGAAATAGCTCAACAACTACTGATGGAGGCTATTGTGCTGACAGATTTTGGGCTGCTGGTTCTGGTGTAACTTATGCAAGAAGCACTGATACACCAGCAGGGTTTAAATATTCTGCAAAGTTAACTCATTCAAGTGCCGATTTATCTATAGGACAGCCTATTGAGTTATGTGCAACAGGCAGTTCACAACCTATGGTTGCTGGCAATACTGTAACACTAAGTTTTTATGGCAAGGTTGATTCTGGAACAGAACCTATTGTTGCAAGGTTAAAGTTTAGAGACTCGAAGTTTAGCAGTACAAATGAGGTTGCTTTTACAAGTTCAGATGGTGAACCTACATTAACAACAAGTTGGCAAAGATTTACAAGAACTTTCACAATTCCAACAGTAGGTGGCACTAATATTATGGCTGCATTTGAATTAGGTGGTATTAGTAGAACAGCATATTTTACAGGATTTCAGATAGAACTAGGTTCTGAAGCTACTGACTTTGAACATAGAACTTTCCATGATGAATTAGCAAAATGTCAAAGATATTTTCATTCATCTTACGATTATGGTGTTTACGCTGGTGCAAACCAAAGCAATGGTTGTTATAACGTGGCTGCAATTCAAGGTGCATTTATTAGACTTAGAGCATCTACTCCTTGCACAATGAGAGCAAGACCTTCAGTTACTATATACAGCACAACTGGGGCTGCTAATAAATGGAGAAACAGAGATGATAATACTGACGTAAACGCTGGCACAACTTCTATAGGAATGGGTGGTGCTGGCCTACAAATGGAAGGCACTGGTGCAAATACAGGAAAATATATGTCGGCTCATGCCATACAAGATGCGGAGTTTTAACCATGTATAAAAAAATAAAAATAGCTGGAACAGACACTATAGATGAAGATATAATTCTTAAATACAAAGACAAAGATGGCAATGAAATTCCATATAAATGGATTCCAGTAGATCCAGCAAACTCAGACTATTATGATTATTTAGAATGGGCAAAAACTAATACAATCGAGGAGGCCGATTAATGTCTGAAATTAAAGTAAATTCTGTCAAGGGTGTAGGAGCTAGTACTGCTGCTATAACAATCAATAATACTGATGGAACCTGTGACGCTAATCTTACTGCTATTAGTGGAAGTCAACTTTCTGGCAGAAATATGATGGCGAATGGTGCTATGCAAGTGGCACAAAGACTTTCATACCAAAGCAGTGGATATGACCAAACAGGTGGTGACTACTATGGTATTGATATGTTTAAAACAAGAGTTGAATCTTCGGGTGCAAATATAAATTCCAAACAACAAACTTTTGACGCACCTACTGGATTTTTAGAGAGTTTAAAAGTTACAGTAACTTCTGCTGATACTGCTTTAGCTGCTGGTGTTTATCATAGTATTGTCGGACATATTGAAGGCTACGATATTGTTAGAACTGCTTTTGGTGGGTCAGGAGCAAAAACTTTAACTTTAAGTTTTTATGTTAAAAGTAACTTAACAGGCACGTTTACTGGCTCTATTGGAAATGCTGGAAACAATAGAAGTTATGCTTTTGATTACACAATAAGTTCTGCGAATACATGGGAAAGAAAAACAATAACTTTTGCTGGTGATACCACTGGAACATGGCATAAAACTGATGAATTAGGTCTGAAAATAACTTGGTCATTAGGTACTGGTTCTGATTTTACAACTAGCACAGCAACGACATGGCAAGCTGCGGAACACATGGGTACAATAAATGGTACAAATGTTGTTGCCAGTACATCAAATAATTTCTTATTGACAGGAGTACAGCTTGAGGTTGGCTCTGTTGCTACTGAGTTTGAACACAAACCTTTCAGCCAAGAATTTGCAAAGTGTTGTCGATATTATCAAAAAAGCAGAAAATATGGTGCAGCAAATGAAGATACAGACTCATGGAATACAGCAGAGGGAGCTTTAAGTCAAAGTAAAAATTCTATGAGATATGACACTCATGTTTTCTTTCCGTATGGACAAATGAGAGCTAATCCAACTATGACATTTCGTGGAAGTGCTGGTGCTGTCAATTCATTTAGATTTGAGTGTATAGGTGTGCGGAATGATCAGATAAGCACATCTCTTGATACTTTAAATGTTAAACCCACAGGATTTTTCTTGAGAATATCTTTAGGATCTGGTACACCTGACGATAACTGCTATCGTAGTGGAACAGGTAATGCCTTTCAAAGAACCACCTTTGAAGCATCTGCGGAAATGTGACTATGAGCTACAAAAAACACGAAAACAAAGATTATGAAGGAAACATAGTTTCTGTGTATATACTCAACAAAGAAACAGGTGCTTGGATACCCCCTGACGAATTAAATAGTGATTATCAAGCATATTTAAAATGGGTTGCCGCTGGTAACACTCCAGAAGAGGCAAGCTGATGGCGATTATTGCTGGAACTTATGACTTTACTGTACAAAGAAGATCAGATCATACAGAGTCAATAAGAATTACTGATGGTAATGACGATCCTGTAAATTTAACAGGCTTTACCATAGCTGCACAGGTCTGGGACAAAGAAAGGACAGGCAAATATGCAGATTTTACGATTGCTTATACAAACAGAACAAATGGTGAATTTACAATGAGCCTTACCCATAATCAAACAAGACAATTTACACCTAATGAATTATCTTATGATGTTTTAATTTTAAATGGATCTGGTCAGCGGGAATACTATTTAGAAGGTAATATATTTGTAAGTCAAGGCTATACAACTATCACATGAGTAACATCAACATCACCCAAAACAAAAACACTGTCACTGTTAATGGTGAGACAAGAGTTGTAACTGTAAAAACGGCAGGGCCACAAGGAGCAGGGTTTGATATAGCACTAAATCATGCCAGTAAAGTAAATAATTCTATTATGTACTATCAGCAAAGTTCTGATACACTTAGACTAGATGCAACCCGCACTGTCGAAAACCTCGTAGATGGGGGAAATTTTTGAGCTAACCAACTATGGCCAACACAATTAGAATTAAAAGATCCACAGGATCATCAGCACCAGCTAGTTTAGAAAATGCAGAATTAGCATTTGCTGAAGGTAGTAAAAAACTATTTATTGGTATTGGTACAAGTGGGGCTGGAGGATCTGCAACAACGATTGAGGCTATAGGTGGCTCTGGTAGTTTTGTTGATTTAGTAACTAGCAGAACACAGAACACGTTTCTTGCCGCACCAAATGGAAGTAATGGGGCTGCAACATTCCGTTCAATGGTAGCCGCAGACGTACCTTCGCTAGGTCACGATAAAATCTCAGATTTCGATAGTGGTGTTAGAGCAAATAGATTAGATCAGATGGCTGCTCCTACTGGATCAGTTTCATTAAATAGTCAAAAAATAACAAACTTGGCTACCCCTAGTGCTGATGGTGATGCGGCCAGTAAGTCGTATGTTGACGGAGTTGCACAGGGTTTAGATGTCAAACAAAGCGTCCAAGCCGCCACTACTGCGAATATTACTTTATCTGGAACACAAACTATTGATGGTGTTTCTGTTTCTGCTGATGAAAGAGTATTGGTCAAAAACCAAAGTACTGGCTCTCAGAACGGACTGTATCTTTGCAAGGCTGGCTCATGGGTAAGGACTGATGACCTAGCTGCGGGTGCTGATGCGGCAGGGGCATTTGTATTTGTTGAAGCTGGAACTGCCAATGGTGACAAAGGGTTTGTCTGTACAACTGACAAGGGATCTGCTGTTGTTGGGACTAACTCACTTGCTTTCTCACAATTTAGTTCAAGTGGAGATATAACCGCTGGGGACGGACTTGATAAAAGTGGAACAACTTTATCTCTTGATCTTAAATCTAATGGCGGTCTTGTTATTGAATCAACTGAATTAGCTCTTAAGTTAGATGCTAGTTCTATCACAGGAACTTTAGCTGTATCTGATGGGGGTACAGGTGGAACAAGTAGCTCTGCAGCGAGGACAAATCTTGGTCTAGCCATAGGTTCTGATGTACAGGCTTTTGATGCTGGTTTAGCTGCTATAGCTGGTCTGGCAACAACTGATGGAGGAATTATTGTTGGTAATGGTTCAACCTTTGTTCTTGAGTCTGGAGCTACAGCAAGGTCAAGTTTAGGTGTAAGTATTGGTTCACAAGTCCAAGCCTATGACGCTGACTTAGATAACCTCTCTGGTTGCCAGTCAGGAGCCTCTGCTGCTCTTGCTGCATTAACAGAGAGTGAAGTTCAGATATTAGATGGAGCAACACTTACAACTGCTGAATTAAATTTATTAGATGGCGTGACAGCTACGACTAGCGAACTTAATTTCACAGATGGTGTTACTTCTAATATTCAAACTCAGTTAAATAATAAGCAGCCTTTAGATGCTGAACTTACAGAGTTAGCAACAATGGCATCTGGAACAGCCTCTGCACTTGCTGACTTATCAGGCACTGAGGTTCAAATTTTAGATGGTGCAACTATAACGACTACAGAGCTGAATATCATAGACGGCAATACCTCAGCCACATCAACAACTTTGGCGTCTGCTGATCGTATGGTCATGAATGATGCGGGTACTATGAAACAGGTCGCATTGTCAGACCTCATCACGTACATTTCAGATGAATCAGCAAGTGGCTATGAAATAGATGGCGGGTCATACTCTTAATAATATTTTTAGGAGGCATGGCTTATGGCAAACACAATAAAATTAAAAAGAGGAAGCGGTAGCGATCCAAGTGCTAGTGATTTAAGTGTTGGCGAAATAGCCATCAGGACTGACTCTGGTAAGTTATTTACAAAGAAAGATAATGGATCTGTAGCAGAAATATCAGGCAGTGGCGGTATAGATGATGGAGACAAAGGCGATATTACTGTCAGCAATAGTGGTGCAACATTCACTATAGATAATGGGGTTGTAACGTCTGCCAAGATAACAGATGGAACTATCGTAAATGCTGATATAAACGCAAGTGCAGCGATAGATGGATCGAAGATACAGGCTGCTGGATTATTTAATCAAGGTGTTATGACGGCTGCTCAGAACAACAAATTAGCAGGGATTGAAGATAATGCAACTGGTGATATGACAGCAACAGAAGTTTTGTCACTTATTTCTGGTGATAACATAATTCTTGGCGAAATATCTTCAACTGGTAATTCAACTTTTGCTGGTAATATAACAATCTCTTCCAGTGATGGTGGTAGTGCTGCTGCACCAGAATTAGATTTGAATAGAGACAGTGCCTCACCAGCAGCCTCAGATTATCTTGGACAGATAAAATTTACTGGTGAAAGTGTTGACGGAAGTAAAGAGGTCTATGCAAAAATTACAGGAAAGATAGGTGATGCAAGTTCTGGATCTGAAGATGGAATCCTTGAAATTGCACATAGAAAAGCTGGTTCAAATAATATTTCTGCAAGATTTACAAGTACAGATTTAAAACTAATAAACGGAACAGGACTTGAGGTGGCTGGTGACACTACTTTGTCTGGTGATTTAACTATTAATAGTGCATTACCAAAAATTACTTTTACTGATTCTGACGGAAATCCAGATTATTTAATACAAGTTAATGGTGGACAATGGACACTTCGTGATGTTACGAATAGTTCAAACATAATGAGAATAAATCCAGCTAGTACTTCTGTTGATAACACTTTAAATGCTACTTCTGGCATTAATGTAACAAGTGGTGGTCTTGATGTTACAGGCAATATAGCAGTCTCAGGAACAGTAGATGGGCGTGATCTGGCTACTGATGGATCAAAATTAGATGGTATTGAGACAGGTGCTATTAATTCTTCTAATACTGCAATAACAAATAAAATGCCTTTGGCTGGTGGCGAATTTACAGGTAATGTTATTTCTCACAATATTACACCTGACACTGATAGCAGTAGATTTTTAGGTTCAAACGGCACAAGATTTTCAAAAGTATTTGCAGATGTTTACGAAGGCAGTGGAGCTAATCTAACAAATTTACCCTCACAAACTGATAACAATTTTACAGACGCATTATTGTCTAAATTAAATGGAATTGCTGCTTCAGCAACTAATGTCACTAACAATAATCAGCTTACAAATGGTGCTGGTTACATTACTGCAACTCTTACTAACGAACAAGTCCAAGACATTGTCGGTGGCATGGTCACTGGCAATACAGAGACAGGTATAACAGTTACTTATCAAGATGGTGATGGGACTTTAGATTTTGTTGTAGGAACACTTAATCAGGACACAACTGGTAATGCAGCCACAGCTACGGCCTTAGAAACAGCTAGAACTATTGCAGGGGTTAGCTTTGATGGGTCAGCAAACATATCTCTTAATAACAACGCAATAACAAATGGTGCAGGGTATATAACCTCTTCTAATTCAGCAATAACAAATAAATTACCGCTTGCTGGAGGTACGTTAACTGGGAATTTAACTATACAAAATGGTAATCCAGAAATTATTTTTCAAGATACTGGTAATAATCCTGATTTTAAAATTGAAAATGCTGATGGTGTTTTTGTAATTAGAGATACCAGTAACAGCACTGATAGGTTAACTGTTGCTAGTGATGGAGCTATAACTGCTTCTACGTCTTTAACTTCTCCAAGAATCTCTGGTAGTAATGGAATTATGGAAATGAAGGCTGAAATAGGTACTTCAGTGACTTTAACCACTGGTTACAATGCAATCGCAGTAGATCCAACAGTTGCAAGTGGTGTTACTGTTACTGTGCCATCTGGTGCAACTTGGTCTATAGTTTAGATAAAACCATGCAAGAAATCACACAGAAACAAGTTGCTGAGTGGAAAGAAGAACTTGTTAGGCAAGTTCAGACCAGAGATACTGCACAAAAAGAATTAGACGCAGCAAATATAAATATTAACGCTTTGCAGGGCGGTATTCAGTTTGGGGAGTTGTTGTTGAAAAAGAACGAGTCATTAAGCCAGCAATCAAATATAATGGGGCAAGTCCCAGAATCAAAGCCAAAGTCATCAAAGACAAAGGGGCAGCCAACTTAATCAGTATTTCTCTTAACATAAATGATTGATCGCATTATAAAAATTATTTCCATCTTGTCATTTTTAATGTCAATTTCAATGGCAGCTTTTGGATTTGTAGCAATACGCTATATGCAAAGCCCAGAATTTGAGAGGACATTGAAAAACAAAATAATGGGAAGTCTGGAGGATAAACTACCAGATGTGATGGGAGAAAAGATCCCAAATTTCACAGGGCCATCTGTACAGCTTCCAGAACCACCAAAGGTAAATCCACTTGGAAATTCCAAGAATTGAAATACCACAGATACAGATAAAAGAAATCTATATTCCTAGAACAAGAACATGGGAAAAATATCCGACAACTTTAGATATTATTGATAAACCAAAGCTTGATTATCCTGTTGTGAGTTATCCAATATTCGAGGCTTTAGAATATCACCCTGATAAATTTATTCCTACAGATCCAGTTAAACAGCCAGAACAACCTCGACCAGATATACCAGAGCCGCCAGAATATAAACCCAAAGTCAAAAAAGATAAAGAGTTCTTTATCAAATGCCCTAACGAAGATAATATTCCAGTAGGAAGCTACCCTAATGACCTTAAGTTACAAGTCGTTATAGGTCATTCTGTAAAAAATGGACGCTGCTATGAAATCTTCAGAGATTCAACCTTTGTTGAGAAATGGATACCTAGTTCTCCTGTTCTTGTTAGTACTTCAATTATTGCTGTTACTGCGGGTGCAAGTCCTATCATCTTAAAGCTCCTCACCAACCTCATCAAGACAGCCATAAAGCGTTTCACTAAATCTAAGGACAAATCAAAGGTACAAACATAAGCAAGCAAAACTACAAGCCCCTTACAGGCGATTCTGAGTGGACTTAATTTACTTATTTAGCTCAATTTTGTGTGTATGAGGGATAACTTGGTTCATTTTGGGTTTACTTACTATATCTGCACAAAGGCCATAGTAGTCACTATCTTTTGAATACTCAGCTCCACTTACTCTCAGCTCATGACAATTTTTTAATCTGGCCAATTCGTAGTTCAATCTGGCTGTCGATAATTGTTGCCGCATTATCTTTTCTTGAGTAGTTGCACTTTTGAGGCAAGCAGTTTGAAAACGCTTATCAAGTGGGACAGATATTGTTGCAGCTATACCAAAATTAAAAGAAGTGGCATCTTTATTGCCACTGTAATTTTCTCTATAAAATAAAATTTCACCCGCATTTGTATAATTTCCATCATCATCTGTAGCCTCGTTATAGACTGGCGTATGAAAAATGTAGTCTTGAGGACGCTTTATTGCGACTGATGTAGTTGCAAATGGGCTGACCGATAGTGTAGCTCCAGAACATTGAATACCAGCACCATAACTATTCTCTGTCATTGGCCCTGTCAAAACTTGGGTTGCGAAATTACTAACGCTTGAACTGGTATTCGATTGGGGATTGGCTATTGTCGAGGTGTTGGCGTAGCTAGGTAAACAAGAAAAAAGGGTTATTAATTGGAAAATATAATAGTAGTGTCTGTGACTATTTCTGACTGAACTGTTCTTGTTATGTCGATTATTGATTCTAATGAAGGGCCTTTGTAAAACTCTGAAAATTGAAAGCTTTGCGAGGTTTGCTGCCAGTTTGGTTTTTGATCCATATTCAAGCCAGTCCATTCGTAGGTAGTTCCATTGATGGTTTCTGTCACTGTGGCATTTGGCATAGATATTGAATCACAGTTGCCGCATGAGATACCAGAACCAGTGACACTGTAGGTATAACCTGAATTATAGCGAACCTCTCGGATTTGCTCAGTCAAGTTATTTACTGTCACGCTGCGTGATGTGCTAGTAGCAGAATTAAAGTTGGGGACTACAGTTTGAGCATAAGCTGGACTAACAAAAAATATAATCGGTAAATATTTCCACATTAATCAACAGTTAAGTCTGTAACGAATTGGCCAGTTAAAACAACACCAGTTCCTGTTCCACCTGTCAAAGCCATTGTGTGATGATCTAAAGTGACGGCTGCTGTACCTACTGAACCAGCGGCAGTTGAGGTCAAATCACTGAAGTTGCTTACAGTTCCTACAGTTGGTGCTGATCCAGAAGTAGCATCACCCTCAAGGTATGACTGAGTAAAGCTGAAGGTTTCACCAGCAGTGGTTTGTGTTGCACTTGGCATGGTTACTGCGGGAACTCCATTTGTAACAGATCCAAAGCCACCTACACTTGCAGCGTCACCACTTGTAGTTGTTATATTTGTTCCACTTATGCTGTAAGAAGAGCCGATTTTGTCAGCTGAAGTTGCAGCCGATAAACTCTCCAACTTGACGCTTGATGTGATCGTACTCTGAATGTCACAGTAGGCCGCAGATGGAATACAGAGTGCAGCTAGTAATAAAAGCTTTTTCATTTGATACCAACTTTATTATTCTTATTATCTACTATAACTGGTTTTTTTTGGTTGCCATTCTTACCTTTGACAGATATGCCATAACTGCTTGCTATGTTCCCCACGAGGCCAGCCGCAAAAGTGTCCAGCCTTATTCTTTCCATGTATCCAAGAGTCATCACTGATAAGCTCCACCCAAGAATAATAAATCGGACAAAATGGCCAATATAATCTGGACTTTCCTTTTCTTCTTCTTCCATGAGATTAAGGTTTCTTGTTTAATACTGGTATTTTAGCTATGTTTGGAAAAACAAACAATTCAATGATTCGTATTTTAAAGCCTATTCTTTTAACTTTTTGCAAAACAAATGCAGTAAAAAAATTAATTCTTGACCTTTTAAAAGCTTTGGTCAAAACAACAGACAACACGATTGATGACAAAATTGTTGAAATGATAGAAACAAAGCTATGGCCTAGCTTATGAAAAACATAATTGACGCACTGACTAGCAGCTACAGCCTTGAGGGTGAGTTCGAGGTGCAAAAGTCTATACAGTTTATACAGAACATGGAGGATATAGAACTACTAAAGCCCTATGCAATAAAGCTTTTGCAGACAAATGCAAAGCAAGCCCATTTTGTTAGCAGTGCCATAGAATTTATTGCTCATCAACAAGCTTATCTTGTAAGGCTTGAAACGAAAGTCAAAAAGAAAAAAGCGACCTTTTGGGATCGCTTACGATATATAATATCAGGGAAAAAGTAGAGGTCTTACAGACTTTTTATCGCTTATTACTGCCTAATATGGAGGAATCTAGAACCTCTTGCCCGACAGCAATCCTCGAAGGGAACTCATATCTTTTTGTAAAGTGGGTCGAAAAACATTAAAGGGCAAAATGTTCACAAATTACAAAAGAGCAGCTTTTGATCTACACTTCAAAGATCATCATGCCTCTACTTATGGGACTAAATCTTTTTCTGTAATATCGAACCACATAGCTGTTTCAACAACCTTGCCATTAAGTTCATCTGTTCTTGTGACCTCGCAGTACTCATAAAGTTTTTCTGTTTCTGGTTCGTAAAAGATTTGCCCAACATAAGGGTTAACAGGAAAGTCAATTAGTTTCATAGTTAGAAAGGAAGGTCGTCTGGTAGCTCAGGCTGGTTCGCTTGTACATCTACAGTCCTCTCAGAGGCATCTTTATGGGGCATAGGCTGTATTCTGCCAGAGTTGCCCCACATACCTCCCCAAAGCGAAAATCCCTCAACTTCATCATAATCTGATTTGCTTTTATAGACACGAATCTTTGTTCCGTCCATTTTGGCAATATCCACAGCTTGAGTTAACCAGTTAGCAGCTTTTAAAGCTTCATCACAGGTAAAA
>VTLG01014792.1_pt1 | contig 26152 bp, 38 predicted proteins | sample 4694571 | NCBI WGS metagenome assembly VTLG01 (sample SAMN12604809, study PRJNA352737) | marine metagenome | biome: ENVO:00000447; feature: ENVO:00000209|ENVO:00000569|ENVO:01000036; material: ENVO:00002151; isolation source: viral sequences binned using virsorter ...
TTCATCACTGGGATATTTATACCACTTCGGATAAACTTCTTTACTTAATCCTCTACCAATCGCACCAACAATTTTATTTTTATTATTAACTAAAAAAACAACTCTATCTTGTTTAACATCATAGCGTATTTTAACTAATCCATTTGCGTATGCATCATAGCAATTATTACGAGTCAGATATTTTTCTGCTCGTTCTGTTGGTAATGTAAAATGTTTGGGAATTGTGAAATCTTTTTTTTCTTTTTTTAAGGAAAGGAATGACTCAATATCATTCATTGTTTTTTCTTCTTGTGTTGCACCTTTTACATTACAAGAAGCATGGAAACAATACCATGTTAATCTTCCATTTTCATTTTTAAGAATAAAAGAATTATGGTGATAGCAAAATGGACAATCCATTCTTGTATCTGTTTCACCAGTAATACCTAATGATTTAATAATGGCTAGTTGTTCTTTATAATGCATGGAAGAAAGTCTCTATCATAAATTTTATAAATTGTCAAGGTAAATGTCATACACCCCACCCTACGTGTATGACGTTGTTGCCATCTCCCTAATAGAACATTCCCCTACTACCACATAAAAAAATATTCCACAGTGCACTAGTCAACCCCAAATTATTGGGTAGTTTAATGATTATGCCTTGCAATTAAGGCGTTAACCCTAAACACACTCTATTTTTATTAGAGATTGTGTTAGCAAGTTACGTTTATTAAATTAGAAAAATCTAATTCAATTGCTTAGTACATCATGGTACTACCCATACCACCCCCATTACCTTGTACTTAAGTAACAGGAAACTCTTAAACTTAAGTGAGTAGTATATTGGTAATTATTAATGCAATCCATACTACTCACATAAATTTGGGTAGTTTTTCAGGAACTCTTGATTACTTTGTGTAATAGCAACAACAGGTCAGTATACTGGTTATTGTTCACATCAAACACAATCCTACTTGGCACTACCCAAGCCATTATAAATAGAGTAATCTAATTTGTTACTGTTGGGAACAGGGCGTTTCATAACATTAACTTATTTCGTCACAGGCGGTTTTATCCTAGCGACTCTCTTTACCCAACTCTCTATTTATTATAATAAACTGGCATATTTTATACCCACAATGTTAATTCATTGGGACAGGTATATTTTTACAGCCGTTAGCCTGTATCGTCAGCAACCCATTCACGACTAAAGAAACACCAAGAGCTAAGTCATTGTTAATGTTCAAGCTACTCTTTTTGTATTACTACAAAACATCAGCCGTCTGTTTACTAAGGTTAAGACTTTTCATTGTCGGCAACCAGTTTATTAATTCTTATTATATCCTTTCATATTATACTTATATCATGTCTTTAGTGATAAGTCAAGCTCATCAAGAAGTCCTTTAACTTTTGATAACGCTGATTTACTTTTTGATGAAAGAGTACTATGTTCTTTTTTCATCAATGTTCTAACAACATGAAGTATATCCATATCTAAAATAGGTATATCTTTTCCTGCATGTTCAGAAAAATGTGTAATACCCTCCAATGCTTCTTCTGTCATATCATATGGATATGCTCTATCATCTGGTTTTCGCATTGCATAATTAATTCTTAATACATATCTTAATTGCATTTTATCTCCTTTAATGTTTATGGTAGCTAACATTAGTAACACGCTTATCCCAACAGGCACGACAATCATTACATTTATTATCTTGAAACCTAGAGGGGCAATCATGACCTATTGCTTTACTCTTATGGTGTACAGTTGAAGTCCAACGAAATGACTTCAATGGCTCTCCATCAATCATAGGTGCAGATACTCTAACAACTAGATTGCTTGGAAACTTTTTATATATTTCTAAATAATCTTTTACTATCTTAACTTCTCTTGTTGGTAGCCAATGTTTTATCTTTGGAGTTTGCCGACATATCTCTACTATCTTCTCTAGCATATTTACATCTTTTTTTCCTTTTTCTTTTATTATTCTTAAATCTCCACTATCAAACCAACGAAAATGTGTAGTGCAATATCTATTAATCATAAATACCATAGACTCTACATAAAGATGGTGTTTAAATGCATTAAACCTACGCATTAATCCTGCTTGTACATCTGGGTATAAATAATTACCTTTAAAAGCATAACATCCATGACAAGTAGAACCTTTTATCTTTCTTAACCTTGCACCCGTCTTACACATCTTGGCAGGAGTATTATAAGTTGGGCATGGCATTTTACCTGCTCTACCTAAACTAATCATAATCTTTTGTGCTTCTTTTACTGTTTCTATTTTATTTGCTTCTTGTAATTGTGTCATTACCACCACCCATATCTTTTATACAAAATTTTATTTACTCTTGCTAAATTTTTTCTATCTTCTTTTGTTCCTTTTAATCTGCCATTCCAATATGGAAAGCCACATTTCTCTTGTAATATAGTTAAAATATTTAATAATTTTTTTTCCATTTTTTTATCTCCAAGCTATTGACAAAATTACGAATCCATGATATATGGGAGCATCGCTCCCCGAGGGGTACATCATATTTTCATACCTAATGGTTTGTCTATATCTCTTAACTCTTTAGCAATTTGAGATGTAAGGTATTGTTCTACTTTAAGTAATTTTATCAATCTTGCTCTTTGTTTTTTTAATTCAATAACCTGTCTTTTTGTTGTCATATATCTTCTTTTAAATTTATTTTTAAATTTCATTTGCAAATCATATTTCTCTTCCAAAGAAATTATTTTTTTGTGCAAAGATAAAACACCACCACGTATTTTTGGTTTTTCTTTTATCATTGTAATCTCCTTTCAACAGATTTTATTACATCTTTTATTTTATCCTTATAATATACATCTTCTGCATACAAGTCAAGTGTATCAACTAATTTATTGACATCAATTTCATCCATAAACCATTGATTTATAAGCTCTTTTTGAAACTCTTCATAATGATAACTTGTTAATAATAATTCCATATAATCATTTACAGAATCACACCATGTAAAATATTTTTTTACTTTTTTACCAGACCTTGCTCGAATAAAATTTTCATCTTGTACTGCTCTAATTCCAAATAAATTATTTCCCTCAACAGCAAATCTAGATTTACCCCAATCAGATTCATGTATAGATTGAGCAAGAACAAGTATGATAGGTATTCTATCAACTTCATCTGACATACTATTATATTCTAATGCACATTCTTTTACATGATTAATAAATTTATTTTCTACATCTGTATCTAATGTAGGATTACATAATAATAATAGTGTCGCACATATATGTTTCATAAATAATATCCTTTCAAAGTTCTATTTGCATTTTTACAATGAATACAAAATCGTAAAAATTTTAATTCATATTCTGAATACACATCAAATTCTTTACGACACAAAAAACATTTTCGTGTTGCAAATTTTTCTCTTCCTTTGTTGTTATTTTTTTTACATCTTTTCATATAAATTATGTCCTATGGCAAATACAAAAACTGCAATAACAATTAATACGAATAAAATTAAACCTAATAATATATTTGTCATTTATTCTCCTTTTGATTATAATTGCATTATATACTTTTATACTCCTATGTCAATTATTATTGTATCATCACAAATAACATTACTACGTTATCGTTTATGTACACACACATATGTTTGACTTGACACCTATAAAATGGTATAAAGAGAACATGGCAAGGGGAATAGTTTTCTTGTCATATGAGTAGTGAAGTGGCAAAGTAGGGTATAATAAATAAACGGATTAACTTCCAAAATCCCCCGCCTTTATTACTCAAATATTCATCTAAACACAAAACCAAAGGAGGTTGCGAATGATGAAAGCAAGTGAAAATCCAAGCATACAAAAGTATCTTGGTGATGTATGTTTTCCTATTGATTACGCTGAAGTAAAATTAGGAAGACTTATTAATACAACAGAAGATAAATATAGATTCAAAAATGTTGATTCTTCTGTTAATCCTATGAATACTCGTGCTTTAGTAAGAACAGATAGACACCCAGATAATCATGGGCTTGATTCTATTTTAATTGATGTTCATTCTAAAGGTCGTGCTGATAGAAAATATGAATCTAGCAGTACAGTAGAGTTTGATAGGGTGGGGTATAAAGTATTGGATAATAATGAATTTATACCTAAAATTATTGAGGCATTGGACAATGCAGGAATGGATTGTACTAAAGCAGAAATAATTGAAAATGTACGATACTCACCTAATAATAGTTCTACATGGGGTACGCTTGTATTAAAAGACCATCCTATTGATATTGAATTACCAAATGGGAATAGTGCAAAACAATATCCTACAATAGACTGGACAAATTCTTATGACAAAACTTTTTGTGCAAGACTTTGGGCAGGATTATATGGTGGTGTTTGTTTAAACAGACAAATATTTGCAGGTTGGGCAATTATGCAATACACCCATAAACACATTAAAAGAAAAGATGGTTCTTCTGGTGTGGATATGGATGTTATCCAAGCCAAGATTGATGGATTGCAAGGTACATTTGAAACAATTACCAAGCAATGTAAATCATGGGCAAATACACCTCTTACTGAATCACAAGCTAAAGGAATATTAGCTAAAACTTTAGCATGGAATAACCAAACACGACAAGCTAGTGAGAAAAAGCTAGAGCAACTTGTTAATTGGTTCACCATGTATGAAGCTAAACATTCTGGTATGAATTTGTGGTCATTGTATAATACTGCTACACATTTTGCTACACATGGTAACACTAATGATGTTTCAACAACATTAAGTGCCAACCAGTTGCAAAAATTACAGCAAACTGTTGTCTTTATGATTCAGTCGCCAACATGGAAACATTACAATCGTAATGAATTTCTAAATCCAACTTTAGCATAAACTTATGGGGGAATTAATTTTCCCCCCTTTTATTGAAAGATTATTATGAAAAATTTATTATTTACTACACTATGGAAATTATGGTCATATATTCATGGGCATAAAACATGGGATGTTTACGATATTGAGCAGGTAAGTGAAATGAGAAGAAAAAAGAATGGATATGGAAAATTAAATAAAGATGGTGATATAATATTAGCTGATAAATCTTGTTATATTTTTTATAAAGGGTATGAATTTTTTAATCCAAACAAATATAAAATTGATTTTATAGTTTATGAGCGTGATAGTTTTTGGGAAACAGATGTAATAGGATATACCTATCGCAATCGCAGGTTAGATTATAAAATAAGAAGATTATTTCATTTATCATGTAAAGCTAAATTTAATAAACATTGCACTAAACATAATACATATAATGGATATTGGCAACGCATGTGTGAAAAATATGAATCATTTATTCGTTGGCTAGAATACAAACTAGATTATTGACTTATCTCCTTAAAAATGGTATAAATACATAATGGCAAGGAGGTACGTAATTTTTTGCCAGAAGTCCTAGTGAGTATATTTGCTCCTATAAGAAAGGTTAGAGTCAGCATTTCGTAAGCTAGGCAACGGGTGCTGATTCGGGAAGGTAATTATGAATGATAAAACACCAACTACTTATTATGTTGTTGCAATAGATAAATGGGGAAATCACACTATTTATCGAAGTACAACTTTCACTAAAATTGAACAAGCTATGAAAATTCGTGATAATAAAATGGAAAGTGCCAAGTTATTAAGTACAGGGTACACATATGCTGTTGGTTCAATTCAACCACTTGTCTAGGAGGTACTATGAAATATTTATGGTTTGTTGCATTAGGTATTGCTATATATTTTGTATTTCATATTATGGCAGGATTGGCAGGTTTATAATGAAAATATGTAAAACTTGTAAAGGCAATAACTTTGTTCGGCTAAAATTTGAGGGCGAAGAATCTACCATGAATTGTCCAGATTGTACGATTGATGGCAAACGAGATTACCTAGAAAGAATGAAGTATTATGATGGAGAGCAAACTGATAAGACACTTCCTCCTAAGAAGAAAGTTAATCCTCCTAGATTATTAACTTATCGGCTATCCACATCATATCCTACTCCATATTTTTTTGGGCATTACAAGGAGGCAACATGAATCCATAATAATAGACTACTAATAATAAAAAAGGGCAGCTTAAAAACTGCCCTTATTTTTTTGTCTTGTTCCCCCGACTTATACTATTAATATTAAAACAATAGTACCAACTGCAATTACAGCAAATACATGGGGAACTACTCCGATTAGATAACTAAACATAATTTTCTCCCTTGTTTTGTTATACCCTCACCATACTACTAATCTACTTCTGTGTCAAGGTATCTATCTTTTCTGCAGGTCTAGGCGTTTATCTTTTCTGCAGGTCTAGAGAACGTAGTAATGTAAAATTATTACAATAATTTTTTAGCATTTAATTTAAAATATTTTATATTTTTTTTATTTGTTCCGATTTCGGAGCTATTGACAAATATTTTTTTTCTGGGGTGTAAATAATGATTTAAATAATTAGACCTATTATGATTAAAATGTTAATGTACTTTATGATTAAAATAAGTTTAATCGCTAACCCATAAAAAGAGGTTTTTATGACTACTAATAAAAAAACGACTGGAATTGATTTCACTAATGCAAATCAATTTCAAACTGAATTTTATAATCAGTTAAAACTTGCTAAAGGTGGACTGGAGCAAAAAGAGGGTGCAACCATGAGAAGTGCTATGGCATTATATCAAGGTAAAGACTTACCCATTTTTAATGATTTATTTATTAATGCTAAAGCTGATTTAAAGTTTTCAAAACCAGAAGACTTAAATGCTTATGCTGTTAAATTTATAAATAAATATGCTTTTAAGTTTATCAATAATGCAATTAAGATTTCATTTAGTGAGGAATTAAAAAAACTAAATGAAGACAAAGAAAAAAACGCTGAAGAAATAAAAGCAATAAAGGAAGAGATTAAATCTCAATCAGTAGTTGATTATGACACTATGAAAAAAGATAATAAAAACTTGTTAAGAGTTTTAAGAGATTGTCTGCCAGTTGCTTTTTATTTGATTGCTAGTGATTGTCCAATTCAACAAGGTACTGACGAAAATAAAACGTACTATACTGACGATGGAAAGTTATTAGTTAATAAAACTCACAGCACAACCATTCAAACAAAAATGAAGCTTACACAGTTATATAATGCATGTAGCTTTGAAGAATTACGAAGAATGGGTGCATTATGGTTCGGCTTTTCTTCTGGTGGCAATAAAGATAAAACTGGAGTTCAAAACATCATTTCAAAATTAAGACAAAAAATAAATGATAGTGAAGACTTTGGAGCTAAAGGAGATGAAACAAAAATCAATAATACTCTTAATGATATTGTAGCACTTGTTATTGAAAATATTGACACGTTAGACGATAACAAAGAATTCGCTAGCTTGGATGAGATAGTGGAGCATATCGGTTCATTAAGTGGTTATGGTTCTTATAATGGCTGTACTGATACAACTAACATTGTAAGAGATAAACAATCTGGTAATATTATTAAAAAGGGCAATAATAGAATTAGATTTAATGATAAGAATGAAATGGAATTACACCCAGTTAAACTTATTGGTATTGTAGATTATAACTACAAAGCTAATATGATTATTCATTCTGATAAAACAAAAATGATTAAAGGAATACAACCAGCATACAGCAATAATAAAAAATAATTTTAAACGCTGTTACTAAAGAACCCCAGTTTAATTGCTGGGGTTTTTTTTTGTGCATTAAGTTTTATTTATTTTACCCAGTTGTTAATTGTAAACTTATTAGATTAAAATTTAATAATGCTACTACGTTCATTTTACTGTTAACCAATTTACCAATTAATTTAATTCCAGTACCTTCAATAATATTTTTTATTTTTACTGGATATATTCAATTTGATTATAAGGGGGTGCAGGGTACATGGGGGGTAGGGGGGTTATTCATATACGTCAACATATGAAAATATCTAAAAACCATTGTAAACTAGTTTGGGCATGATTCGGGCTACCTTAAAAGCTACCTTAAGGTATACCTTAAGGGGTCTAAAAATACTAGGTATAAGACCCACCGGGTAGCCCCTATTACTATTATACACCTATTTTCAGTTTTGTCAAGTAAAAAATGCATAAAAGTAAAAAAATTTAAAAAAAGTGAAAAAAAGACTTGACAAATTCTCAAATAGGTGTATAATAGGTATTATATGTTTTTTTTAAGGCAAGGTAACACACTCATACAAATACATATACAGAGGTTACACGTCTAAGAGAAGCATATTAATCTCATTGGTGGGAGGGGAACTCACCACGACATACCTAAATACGAGTTCCATTCACAATTTAACAACTGCACCAATGGGATAACTAGGTTTTCCCAGTGGTATCTATACACTTTATACAGGGAGAACGAAATGACAACAACAGAAATGATTACAGAACTAACACAAACAGTCTCTGACTTAAGAAGAGACGTAGATTTATTAAAAGAAGATAAGAATTACCTGTATAGTAAGTTAGAAAAAGCCTATGATGATAGAATAGCATTACGGGCAGAAAATCAAAAATTAAAACAAGTAAATATTCCTTCTGAAGAAGAAGAATGTATTGCTTGTAGTGCATAAATAAGGAAAAATTATGGCATACACATATGCAAAACCAACAAAGAAAGTAAAAACGAAGGCAAAAACAGAGAAAAAGGATAAATATAATCCTAAAACTAAATCAAAAGCAGGAACACGTACAGCTCGTGGTAAATATACTTTGCCTAAACGTGGATTTATGCGTTAAAGGGAGATAATAATGGGCAGACTAGACTTATATAAAAAAGATAAAAAAGAAAAGAAAGAGGATAAAAAAACTGATACAAAAGCTACAAGTCCTCGAACAAATTTAAAACAACATTTAGAGAAAAAAGGAGATACAAAAGGTTCATCTCTTTTTGAAATGATTTTTGGTAAAAGAAGTACTGGTGTAACTAGCCCAAGAACTGGATTAAAAAAACATTTAGATAAAAATAAAACAGAAATTACAGTTAAAATTAAAACAAAACCTAAAAAAGAATCAAAAGCTGATGATAAAGCTATCATGAAAGCAGAAAAAGCAAGTAGAAAAAGAGCTAAAGATAAAATGAAAGATGCTGCAATTATGAAAGCAGAAAAAGCAAAAAGAAAAAAAGCGAAGAGTGATATTCCAACAGGAAGGTCAGCAGCAGCTTCTGGTTATTATAAAAGAAAAGAAATCGGTAAAAGAAAAGGTTATAAAAAGGGAGCATCTGGCCCAAGTGGAAGAAAGTAATGCCTAGTTCTCCTAATTATGTTAGGAATTATAAACAAGAAAATAGTAATGATTCCCTTAAAAGAAAGAAGAATCGTGCTTTAAATAATAAAGCAAGACGTAAAATGAAAAAAGCAGGTCTTGCAAAAGTAGGTGATGGCAAGGATGTTGCTCATCGTGATAATAACCCTAGAAATAATTCCCGTTCGAATTTAGCAATGAGACCGAAACGGGCAAACAGGTCATACGCACGCACACGAACTGCAGGGAGAAAGAAATAATGGGTAATAATTATACTGATTATCAAAAAAATGTATATAAAAAAATAAATCCAGTATTTAATAAATATACAAATTCTGGAATGCTACCAAAAAATATACAAAGTAAATTAATTCAAGAATTTTCAATGGGTGCTACTGCTAATTTTTTAATGATGAAACGAGATGAAGGAAAATGGCATACATTAGACTCTTCCACTGGAGATTTTAAAATTAAATCAAAAATAAAACCTAAGATTAAACCTAAACCTAAAATTAAAAAAAATTCAAACCCGAGAAAAAGAAAAAATAAATGATAAAGGCTATCTGGAGTCAACGCTACGGATGGCATTTATTTAAAGAAAATATGGATTCAGGAAATTGTAAAAATTGTGAACATGGCTGCCATTGTAGTAATGGCGGTTCTTGCACGTCTTGTGAATGCAAGAATTGCGAGTGCCAAAAGGAAGAAATTAAATCGGAAATATAAATGAGTTATTTTACAGTTGGGCGATTAATATTAGCGGGAGTAGCTAAATCTAAAATTATATCTAAATATGGTAAAAAATTATATGATAGAGTTAAAAAAGAAATTAAAGAAATGGACAGAGTTGATAAGGCACAAGGAAATAAACCTAGCAGTAAATTTTTAATAGGAGCAGGTGGAGCAAATTTAGTCGCTATGGCAGGATTAACAGCAATAGATAGAAAAATTAAAAAGAAAAAAAATAAAAATCCTAAATTAAAAGTTAAAAATAAAAAGAAATAATGCCCTTGTATGAATATGAAAATACAAAAACTGGGGAAAAATTTACAGAACATCTTCCTATCAGTAAAAGAAACTTTCCGTGTAGGGATAATAATATTCGAAGAGTTATATCTGCTCCTAACCTATCTATTATATCAGATGTGGGTGGAAAGGAAGACAAAGCCAGAGAACAAATCTTAGCAACAGCAGAGAGAGGATACAAAGAACGTGATGAAAAAAATAAAAACATCCCAGAGTGGTCAAAAGAAAGACGGGAAAAAAGCAAGCAAAAAAGACGCTGGGCTTAATTGTATTGGTTATCCACATGATGACCCATATGGATTAATAGCAGCTTTTAAACTAGCATTTGGATTTAATACAAAAAAAATTAAACCAAAAACGTCTGCAAAAGATTTTTATATTTAATGGAAAAGCATGTATCACAATGGTATTGGGGTACAGATTGGCTTGGCAATAAATGTAAAAATTGGTATTATGGCCCTAAATTAGATTGGATGAAATTAGTAAAAGATGACAATACTACCAGAAAAGAAAAAAGAAAAAGAGTTAACAGAACAACAAGAAAAGTTTCTTAGTGTCCTGTTTGGTGAAGCCCAAGGTAGCCCGCAAAAAGCAGGAGAGATAGTAGGGTATCATCCTAATACATGGCCTAAAGTAGTTAAGTCATTACGAAGTGAGATTATAGAACAAGCAGAAAATGTTCTAGCCGCTCATTCACCAAAAGCAGTAATGAGTATGACACATGCTCTTGATGCTGATGGAAGTATCCCCCAAGCAAATATCCGTATGGAAGCAGCTAAACAAATACTTGATAGAGTAGGTATAGCTAAAAGAGAAAAACTAGATATTGAGGCAAAGATTCAACATGGAATCTTTATATTGCCCGCAAAGGAGATAAATGTCATTGATGCTGAAGACGAGAAAGGGTAATACAGTACCATTTGGTTATAAACTAGCAGAAGATAATCATAGTTTAGAACCAATTGAAAATGAATTAGCAGCTTTAGAAAAAGCTAAAGAGTACTTAGAAAATTCTTCATATCGTGAAGTAGCCCAGTGGGTTACAGCAACAACAGGAAGATACATATCCCATGTTGGCTTGATAAAGGCGATAAACAGGAGAACTTAATGACATCTAAAATAGAAAAAATGTATCAATCTTTAGATACTAAGCCTTTTTATCTAAGAAGAGCATTAAATCCTAATACTATTACAACAAGTAAAAATGAAACAGTTAGATTAGCTCAAACAGATAATATTGTTTATCCTACTGTTAGAATGGTTCAACCGGGAAGAGGTGGTGTAGGAAATACATATTTAAAAAAATTATCAATAAAAGATGCATTACAAGTTGCTAAGAATAAAAGAGATTTTATTCGTTTTAATACTGAAAAAGATGCAAGATATTTTGCTGAAAATTTTTCTAAATTAATAGATAAAAAAAGGTATAATAAGTGAATGATATACCTCCTCCAAAGCCAAAGAAACCTCAAGGACTAAAAAGAAAAAAAGATTTACAAGAGGATTTAAAAAAGGCAAAAAGAGCTACAAGACTTGCAATAAAAAAACAAGAAACTAAAGTAGCAAAAGCACAAACAAAATTATTATTAGCTAGAACATCTGCTGAAAATAAAAAGAAAAGTTTAAAAGAAATAAGTCAAGCTCTTGATGGAACAGAGACTACATTAGTTGATGAGGGTACTTTAGATAATACTCCAGATAATGTTCAAGAGTTAGTTAAAAATCAAGAGGTCATCTTTCAACCAAATGATGGGCCTCAAACATCATTTCTAGCATCAGCCGAAAGAGAAGTCTTTTATGGTGGAGCAAGAGGTGGTGGAAAATCATATGCGATGCTTGTTGACCCTTTGCGATATTGTCATAAAGCACAGCACCGAGCACTTTTAATTAGGCGTTCAATGCCAGAGTTAAGAGATATGATAACGCATTCACAGCGTTTATACTCAAGAGCTTTTAAAGGTGCAAGATGGAGAGAGCAAGAAAAAGAATGGCGATTTCCTTCTGGTGCAAGGATTGAATTTGGTTATGCAGAAAACATGACAGATGTTTTGCGTTATCAAGGACAATCATACACTTGGATAGGTGTAGATGAATTACCCCAATATCCAACTCCCGATGTATATAACTTCTTGCGTTCATCGCTAAGAAGTGTAGACCCGGAAATACCTGTGTATATGAGAGCTACAGGCAATCCGGGAAATATAGGTTCTCAGTGGGTCAAGGAAATGTTCGTTGACCCTTCTGAGCCAAATAAAGCTTTCAATGTATCTATTGATACACCTAGAGGTATAAGAAAAATATCAAGACGATTTATTCCTGCTAAATTACAGGATAATCCTTATTTGATGCAAACAGATGATTATTATATCATGTTAGCATCATTACCAGAAGTACAAAGAAAACAATTTTTAGAAGGCGACTGGAGTGCATTTGAAAATTCTTCGTTCCCAGAATTTAATAAAACAACCCATGTTGTTGACCATTTTGAAATTCCTAGAGGGTGGTCTCGTTTTCGTTCTGCTGACTGGGGGTATTCTTCTCCTGCTTGTTGTTTATGGTTTGCTATTGATTGGGATAATAATCTATGGGTTTATAGAGAATTATATACCAAAAAAATTACAGCAGACGAATTTGCAAGAAAAGTATTAGAAGCTGAACAAGGTGAGTTTATGCGATATGGTGTACTTGATTCATCAACATGGGCAAGACGTGGAGACGTTGGCCCAAGTATAGCGGAAACAATGATACAAGAAGGTTGTAAATGGAGACCATCAGATAGGTCACCTAAAAGTCGTATAAATGGTAAATTAGAAATTCATAAACGATTAAAAGTACATGAAAAAGATAATGAACCAACATTAAAAGTTTTTTCTAATTGTGTAAATTTAATTAGAACATTGCCCCTACTACCACTAGATAAAAATAATCCAGAAGATGTGGATACAGATGCAGAAGACCATGCTTATGATGCCCTACGATATGGCTGTATGAGCAGACCAATGCACCCTAGTGTAATGAAAGAGCTTTTTCAAAATTCGAAAGAAAAAGTATTTAAACCAGTAGATAGAGTATTTGGGTACTAAATGAATATACCAGAAAAAATTAAAATAGGTTATAGAAATTATAAATTAGAAGAATGGAAACAAACTGTTGCGAGTGCCAATGAAGCACAAGGACAGTTTTTTGCTAAAGAGGGAATTATAGGCTATACAGCCGAAGAAACAGGAGTTTCTCATGCTAATACTTTATTACATGAATGTATGCACGCAATCATATATCAATGGAATATGGAATTAGATGATAAAGTAGAAGAGCTAGTAGTTAATGGTTTAGCTAATGGTTTAACAACAGTATTTGTAGATAATCCTAAATTACTAGATTATTTCAAAGAAAAAATTAAGGAGGGCTAAATGCCACAACCAATTATTAAAAAGTATAAGCAGGGCGAACTTGGTATGCCTTATCCAAAAAATAAAAATAAAAATAATCTTAACTTATCTGCGTATGGCGGAGAAGCTGACCCAGAGATAGCTACTAAAGATTATCCAAGTAAACCAAACAGTCATGTGCAATCTTCATTTTGGAAGAAAGCAAATGAAAAAGATTATTAGGAGAAAATAATGTCAGAAATAATGAAAAAAGTTAAACACGGAGAATTTTCAAGTGTTGCCGATAAAACTCCTGCAAGAGGAAAACTAGATGGGGGTATTATGAAAAAATATTCACATGGAGAATTTTCTGGAGCAGGCGGAAAAGCACCTAAAGAAAAATTAGAAGCTTTTGCAAGTGCAAGAATAAAACAAGGTTCACACAATAGTTAAAAATTAATATGGCTGAAATCGGAGTTGATGCACCAGATAACGAAATTAGTGGTCTGGCCGCATTAGTAAAAAAACGATTTGAAACGTCAGAACAAGCTCGTCACTTTGATGAAACTAGATGGCTAAAAGCATATCGTAACTATAGAGGAATCTATGGAAATGAAATGGCTTTTACCGAAAAAGAAAAATCTAAAGTTTTTGTTAAAGTTACAAAAACAAAAGTATTAGCTTCTTTTGGTCAAATCATTGAAGTACTATTTGGAACAGGTAAATTTCCTTTAGGAATTGACCCTACACCAGTACCAGAAGGTATTGCGGAATATGCACATTTAAAACCAAAAACACAGGAACAACCACAACCTGCAAGTCCTTACGGATTTCCGGGTGATGGGAAAAGTATACCTGCAGGTGCAACATCTGATATACTAGGTGGATTAGCAGAAGAATTAGGAAGTGCCGGATTTGAAGAAGGCCCTGCTCCCGATTTAAAAACAATGCCACAAATAGAGCCGGCAGCAATGGCTGCGGCTGAATTAGAAAAATATGTTCATGACCAATTAGATTCAACACAAGCTATTACAGTTTTACGTCATGTATTTTTTGAAATGGCATTACTTGGAACAGGTATTTTAAAAGGCCCATTTAATTATAATGAAACAATAAATAGATGGGTAGATAATCAAGAAACTGGTGAAAGAGAGTATGCACCCGATACAAAACTAGTTCCTAAATTAGAAGCAGTATCATGTTGGGATTTTTACCCAGACCCACATGCTGTTAATATGGAAGATGCAGAATATGTTATTCAACGACATGTTCTTAATCGCTCTCAAATGAGAGATTTAGTAAATAGACCATTATTTAGAGAAGATGCAATTCGTGCTTGTTTTGCAATGGGTGAAAGTTATACTCCTCGTTCTTATGAATCATCTTTACAAGATAGAGAAAATCAAACTGATTTAGATAAAGATAGATTTGAAGTTTATGAATATTGGGGCATTATGGATAAAGATTTTGTTGAAGAAGCAGGATTATCTATGATTGAAGTAGAAGATGATATAACAGAAGTGCAAGTTAATGCATGGGTATCAGCAAGTGGACAAGTATTACGATTAGCTCTTAATCCTTTTACACCAGAAAGATTACCTTACTCTGTTTGTCCTTATGAATTAAATCCTTATCAATTCTTTGGAATAGGTATTCCAGAAAATATGGATGATTCACAACAAATTATGAATGGTCATGCAAGAATGGCTATTGATAATTTAGCATTAGCAGGTAACCTTGTATTTGATATAGATGAAACTATGTTAGTACCGGGTCAAGATATGTCGGTATATCCGGGTAAAATATTTAGACGACAAAGTGGTATGCCGGGTCAATCTATACATGGAGTTAAATTTCCAAGTACTGCTACTGAAAATATGATGATGTTTGATAGATTCAGACAATTAGCTGATGAATCAACAGGAATGCCTTCTTACTCACATGGTCAAACAGGTATTCAATCAACAACAAGAACTGCTGCAGGTATGTCTATGTTAATGGGTGCATCTGCATTAAATATTAAAACAGTTATTAAAAATATAGACGATTATTTATTACGCCCTCTCGGAGAATCTTTATTTGCATGGAATATGCAATTTAATGAAGACTCTCCTAAAATAATTGGTGATATTGAAATTAGAGCAAGGGGAACTTCTTCATTAATGCAAAAAGAAGTTAGGTCACAAAGACTAATGACATTTATGCAAACAGCATCAAATCCATCTCTTGCACCATTTGTTAAATGGCATACAATATTATCAGAAATTGCAAAAACGCTAGATATTGACCCTGCAAAGGTTATTAATGACCCAGAGAAAGCAGCAATATTTGCACAAATAATGGGAATGGTAAATGGAATACAAGAAACTGCAAGCAATGGTGGGCAGCCCGCTATGGGTGAATCTGGAGGAGTACCTTCGGGAGCAAATCCAAACGACCCAACTGGGTCTGGAGGTGGCAACATCGGAACTGGAACTGTACCGCAAGCAGGGGAGTCTGGCTTCTCTGCGACAAATACTTAATTTAAGGGAGCAAATAAAAAAGAATGGAAGGATGGGTAACACCGGGAAGAGTTAAAGTCCCACATTTAAAAATGTTATGGAATCCAAGCACTATGTCTTGGAGTAGTGAGCAACCAACTCCTAATCCTCATGATTATGGAACTTTAGCTACTAGTAGTCAAGCATATCAAAATTTAACAGGAGGTATTCCTTCTGGTTATAATCAATATTCTGGTTGTCCAGTTGGTCACGTTATGGGGCCAGATGGAGTGTGTAGACCAGTAACAGGATTTCAAGAAACTACACCTACTACACCTACTGTACCTACTGTACCTACTGTACCAGACCCTACAGACCCTTTTACTCCATCAAATCAATATGCAGGAGGAGAAGATAGAGGTAGGGAACCACAAACTGACCCATATAAAGAATATATGGCAGGTTCTGGTCATATAACAGGTAATGATTATAGTGGATTACCGGGTGGTATGAATAATTGGACAGATGAAGCTTTTTATGATTGGGGTTTAGATAAAGGTTATATTACTGAATCTGGAATTGGTGGGCCAATGCAATCTAAATTAAAATTTGGAATATTTGCATTCCCTTCTCAACTTATGAATGATAAAAAATTTAAATGGTGGAAAGATTCTGCTATTGAAAGAGGATTAATTGATGAAGCTCTTATAACAAGTGGTAGAGGTGGAACAGGAAATAGAACTGTACCATCTTATAAATTATTAAAAAAACGAGGCGAAGGTGATGGTTTTGGTGGTGGTAAATTAATAGATATTGTAACAGATAAACCTATAGAAAATACTGCTGAATCTACTTGGAATAATGTATTAAAAGATACATTTGACCCAAGTAATATTGATGATTCTACTATGTTACAAAAAAGAATAACTCAAGAAGATGCATATAAAACAAGACCCGGAATAGAGATAACAACTCCTGATACAAGTGAATTTGGTCAATTAAAATTAGGCGTAACTGTTAATGCTAGACCAACAAAAAATATGTTTCCAAGATTATCTGATACATATTTAAACCAGAGACAAGAACTTTGGGATAGACAATATAAAACAACACATAATGTTGATGGTAGTCCTAAAAGTGAAACTCAAATTGGTATAGAACAATCAGAAACTACAGATATTACAGAACGATTTGACCCATTATTAGGTGAATGGGTAAAAGATTCTCCGGGCTTAGCTGCAGAAGCAAAAAGAAGAGCAGACGCTAAAAAATTATTAATAGAACAACAAGACGATTTAAAAATTAAACCAAAAGTAAAACCAAGTTTTAATATTGGAACTGATATAGGTAATTCAGCTTATAATATGTCTACAGCACAAACGGGTCAATATATTGGTGCAGCCGTTTATAAAAATCCAGATAAATCATCTAATGTTGGTGGACATTATCAACAAAATGGTAAATTTGTACAATCAGATGGTACAGTAACAGCCGGAGGCTCAATGTCTGATTCTATTTATGCTATGGTTAATGGTACAGCAGTAGATTCTGTTTTAGATAGAACATTAAAAAATAATAATTCTTATAAGGTTATGAAAAAAGAAGCTGATAAAATGAAAAAAGCAGGTAAAATAACTCAAGATGAATATGATAAAGTTATAACATATAAAACTAAAAAAGATTATCAAGCAGATGAAAAGAATTTAACTATTCATGAAAATGGACAAGTAGTTGGTGGTGGTACAACTGGACAATCTTTAGGCCCTGCAGGAAGTGGAAGTGCAGGTACTAGTGGCGGAAATCAAGATAAAGGAAATACTGGTTCTGGTAGTAAAAAAGATAAAATAATTTGTACAGAAATGTATAGACAAACTAATCTTAATGATTGGAAAGAAGCAATGAAGCTTTGGTATTTATTCCAAAAGAAACATTTAACACCAACACATCAAGTTGGATATCATTTCTTATTCAAACCATTTGTACGAGGAATGAAAAAATCAAAAATATTAACAGCAATTGGTTCTCATTTTGCTAAACAAAGAACAAAGGATATTAAACATATAATGTTTGGTACAAAGTTTTCTTTACTAGGTAGAACATATAGAATTATGTTTGAACCAATTTGTTATGTAACAGGATTACTATTAACATATAAGGAGAAATTAGCATGGCAATAGGAGCAGGCGGAGGAATTATGGCAGGGCCTATGGGTAACCCAATGGGTGACCAACAACCTGTTGCAGCACCTCCAGTAACAAATCAAGAACCAATAATGTCAGATTCTGGTGAAGACATGGCAACAGCACAAAATCAAGAAGCAATGGCTTCTACAAGTCAACTTGCAATGGCAATTGATAAAGTATCACCAGATGCAAAACAAAGTTTAACAAATATTACAAAAGGCCAAGCAGAAGCAATGACACAAGTCTTGGCTAATTTAGGAATTAGTCCAGAGGAATCTAAAGCTGTATTTGAAAATGCAGGAGTTGGAACAGAATCTGGATTAATCATTCCAACAGCAGATGTTTTATCAGACCCAGAAGGAGTTAAGTCAAAAATTGACCAATTCGTTATGGCAATGAGTAACAAAGGCGATAGTGGAATGATGGCTACTGATGCACCAAGTGGTGCAGAGGCAGCAACAATGAACAGAGTGCCACCTACACAACCTGTGTAGCCCCTCAAACCAAGGGCCACCTGTTCTTCCAACAGCACCCAAAAGGAGAATAAAATGGAAGAAAAAAAATTGGAACAAAATGAAGAGGTTACTGAAACTAAAAAAGATGAAGTAACTGAATTACTAGAACCGACTCCCTATCATAACAAATATAAAAATGAGTTAGATGAGGAGGATTCAGACGATACAGCTACCACTTCAAAGGACACTTCTTTAGAAGAAGAAGCCACTCCAGACGAAGAACGCCCTGTTAATGCTGAAGATAAGGTGTTTAAGAAAAGATATGACGACCTTAAACGCCATTACGATTCTACACTTTCTAAACATAAAAATGAGGTTTCTCAACTTAAATCTCAGCTTGAAAATACGGAAATAGTTCCTCCTAAAACAAAGGAAGAATTAGAAACGTGGAAACTTAAATATCCAGATGTATACGATATTATGAAAAGCGTAGCCATTACGGAATCTAAGGAACAAGCTAAATCTGTAGAAAATAAATTGCAGACATTGCAACAAGCACAAGTAGAAGTTTCTAAAAAAGAATCTGAATTTGAGCTTTTAAAATTACATCCCGATTTTAAAGAAATTCGTGCAACAGATGAATTTCATGAATGGGCTAAAAATCAAGACCAGACGATACAATCATGGCTTTATGATAATACTAGTAATGCTACATTATGTGCAAGAGCTATTGATTTATATAAAATGGACAAAGGTTTTCCTGCTTATAAAAAATCAAATAAAGATGTAAGAAAAGAAGCGGCTAAAGCAGTAACAGCAACTAAAAAAGATACAGGTAAGAATATAGGAGAGAAAAAGATTTGGAGTGTTGCAGAGATAGCAAAAATGAAACCTTATGAGTTTGTAAAAAACGAAAAAGAAATTGATTTAGCTAGAGCAGAAGGAAGGATTCGTAATTAATCTTAACAGTCTATAGGAGGACTAAATTATGGCTATTGCAAAAGGTGCCGGATATACAAACTTACCTTCGGGTAATTGGTTACCGGTAATATACAGCCAAAAAGTCCAAAAGTTCTTTAGAACTGCATCAGTGGTGGAAGATATTACTAACACTGACTATGCAGGTGAAATTGAAAATTTCGGAGATACTGTTAACATAATTAAAGAGCCAAGCATTAGTGTAAATTCATATACTAGAGGTGGACATATAGCTATTCAAAATTTAGCTGATGACCAACTACAACTAGTTGTTGACCAAGCAAATGCTTTCGCTTTTAAAGTTGACGATATTGAAGAAAGACAATCTCATGTGAACTGGGAGGCTTTGGCTACTTCTTCTGGAGCATATGCTCTAAAAGATTCATACGATGGAAACGTTATTGCAGCAATGGTATCCGGTGCGGGTACTACTGTTGGTTCTGATGGTTCTGGAACTGATACAGGTTTCGGCACTTCAGAAACAGACCCTGCAAATATTTTAGCAAATGCTGCTAAAAGAATGCATGGTGCAGACGTTCCAACAGATAACAGATGGTTCTTAGGAACTCCAGAGTTTTACGAACAGCTTGGACAAGCTTCAGCAAAACTAATGGATGCTTCTGTTACTGGTGACGGAAAATCACCTTTACGGAATGGTTCCGTATTGGACGGGCAAGTTAATGGTTTTAGATTATATATGACTAATAACTTTGCCGCATCAACAACAAGTAATTACTATAAAGTATTATATGGACATATGAGTTCTACAGCTACTGCTAATGCTATTGCAAAAACAGAAGTTATTAGAGACCCAGATTCATTTGCTGATGTAGTAAGAGGCTTACATGTGTTTGGAAGAAAAGTATTAAGAAGTACTGCTCTTCATTGCAGACACTTGTTAATAGATTAAGGGAGGATAGACTATGGCTACTTATGACGTAACTGGGCCGGGTGGAACTAACCGACCTTCTAGAAGAAATCCGGGTGTAAGAACTCCTTATCTAATAGAAAATACAATTGATGTCTCAGCAATCAATGGCGACAGTGGAGCAGCACAAAATGATGTTCTACGTGTTCTTGATTTACCTGCTGAAACTTTAGTTATGGAAGCAGGAATTGAAGTGATAACAGCACTTTCAAGTTCTGTAACTATGGACTTAGGTATTACAGGTGGAGATGTTGACATCTATGCAGATGGGGATACTAACGCAACTGGTTATTCTACATTAACAGCTACAGCAAGACACATAGCAGCAACTGCTGATACTCTTGATGTACTTGTACTAAGTGCAGCTTCAACTGCGGGTAAAATCCGTGTGTGGGCTTTACTTTGTGATGTTGCAGGTGTGGATGAGAACGACAGACAATCTGACGCTCAACACGATACTGCTCAATAATAACTAATTTTAAGGGGGGCTTTTGCCCCCTTTTTAACTACGAGGATTTATGGTAGTACATGATTTAAGGAAGGCATCAACTATAGCTTCCGGACAAACAACTGTTTCTATAGGTGCAGATAATTCTGACTTAGAAAAACGAGTATCTAGTATAGAAAATAAATTAGATACATTAATAACCTTGCTTAATAAGGAGGATAACAATGACAAGGATAGACTTAAGCCCATTTCGGGCAATGACAGTGGGGTTTGACAGCTTATTTAATGATATAGCTGACTTTCGCCCAAGTAATTACCCACCCTATAATATTGAAAAGGTGAGTGATTATGAGTATAAATTAACTTTTGCTGTAGCAGGATTTTCTGATAAAGATATTTCTGTAACACAAAAAGAAAATACTCTAGCAATTAAAGGAGAAATAACTCCTTTAGAAAAAGAATATCTTTATAAAGGTATAGCAGAAAGAACATTTGAACAGACATTTAAATTATCTGAATATATGAATGTTAAAGATGCTAAATTAAAAGATGGTATGCTTAATATAACATTGGTACAAGAATTGCCAAAAGAAAAGCAACCAAAACAAATTAAAATAAATTAAATAATGGGGTATCAAGAGAAATCACAAAGTAGCCTTGCTCTGCCCCATACAAAGAGTTTTTATGGTTAAAATATGGTTTATGTTAGTATTAATATCTATGCCAAATGCACCTTCAGTTAAATATAATGGATTTTTGTATCCAAGTGAAGAAGAATGTCAAGTAGCAAGATATGAATTTTATGAAGTATATAATAGTAAACCAACAGAATATAAATCAGTAACAGCAATAGATGCATATTGTATAGAATTTGAAAGTTTTCCAATAGCAGGATTAAATAAAACAGGAGTATAATGGCAACATATTTAGTATTATCAAATAGAGTATTAAACGCATTAAATGAAGTAGAAATGACTTCATCTAATTTTAGTAGTAGTCGTGGAATACAAACTTCTGTTAAAAATTTTGTTAATCGTGCTTTACATGATGTATATAATGAATTAGAAGAACTTCCAAGTCTTCATAAAGAAACATATCATATAACTAATTCTGGACAAAGAGAATATGCTTTACCAACAACTAATTCTCCAGTATCTGGTGATTTACAATGGCGTAAAATAGATTGGGATACATTTTATTTAAAACCAAATGAATTACTTACTAATGGCGAATTTACTTCTGATATAAGTAGTTGGACTACAATAGCAGGAAGTGGTAGTGCAGCTTATAATAGTGGGGGTAATGGTAGATTAAGATTAAATGATTATGCGGCATACCAATCTTTTTCAACTACAAAAGATGCAGAATATAGAATACAAGTAAAAACATTTGATTCTCATAGTGCAGGACAAGCATTAAAAGTACAAGTAGGAACAGCAGCAGAAGGAACACAAAATTTAAGTACAACATTAACTGTAGAAGATTTTGGAGAAGGGGCCGTATTAGATACTACTTTTACAGCTACAGCACAAACAAGTTATGTAACTTTAAATAATACTGTAACATCAACAAATTTAGATATAGATTATGTTCGTATATCTAGAAATATTGGTGTTCAAAAATTAAAATATGTATCATATGATGATTGGGTAAGACGTTTTTCTGAAAGAGATTTAGCTAATTTAAGTACAAATTATGGTGAACCACGATATATTTATAAAACACAAAGTGGTAAATTAGGATTAACACCTATTCCAGATAAGAGTGATTATAGAATAGTTTTTGAATATTGGAAAGAACATACTGAATTATCATCTCATGGTGATGAACCAGATTTAGATGACAGATATGCTGATTTAATAGTATCAAGAGGAAGTTATTATGCATATAATCTTCGTTCTGACCCAGAACATGCAATGATTGCAAATAGAGAATTTGAAGAAGGATTAAAACGTTTACGTTCTGATTTAGTATCTAAACAGGAGTATATGCGTGATGAAAGAGTAAATTTAAGGGTTAATGCTTAATGCCAAATACATCACAAATAGCACCAACAGTTGTTAGTTGTTATGGAGGTTTAATATTAAATAAAGATATCTTTTCAATGAAACCTGGAGAAGCACTACAGCTTACTAATTTTGAACCGGATATAGCAGGTGGATATAAAAAAGTATTAGGTACAACAGCATACAATTCTAATATTGTACCACAAGTATCTTCATCAGGTGAAATTGTAGATATGACAGCAATATTTAATGATGTTGTTTTAGCAGCTAGAGGCGGTACTATATCTCGTGCAGGTACTAGTGGTTCTTGGACTTCTATTACAACAGGTAAAAGTACATCATTTAGATATGATTTTGAGCGTTATAATTATAATGGCACAGAAAAAATAATGATAGCAACTGGTGCAGATGCTGCTTTTTCTATTGACACATCGTACAACGTTGATATAATTAATGCAACGGGCGGTGGAACTGCTCCAACAAATCCTAAATTTGTAGCATCCTTTAAAAATCATATGTTCTATGCGGGAATGTCAGATGCTATTTCAACAATACAATATTCCGGCCCTTTTACAGAAGATGATTTTGATACGGGCGGTGGAACAATATTAGTTGATACTACAATAGTTGGACTTAAAGTTTTCCGTGAAGATTTATTTATATTTGGTGAAGATAGAATTTATAAATTAAGTGGTTCTACAACTTCTGATTTTGCTATTGTACCAGTAACTCGTAAAATAGGCTGTGTAGATGGTAAAAGTATTCAAGAGCTTGGTGGTGACTTAATTTATTTAGCACCAGATGGTTTAAGAACTATTGCAGGTACAGAAAGAATTGGTGACGTAGAATTAGGTACAGTATCAAAACAAATACAAGATAGAATTGGTGATATTGGAACAGATAATATTACTTCAACAGTTATAAGAAATAAATCACAATATAGATTGTTTTATCCTACAACAAGTGGAACAGAAGGAACAGCAAAAGGAATTATTGCAGTGTTAAAAACAAATCCAGAAACAGGAACATTAGGATTTGAATATTCTGATTTAAGAGGATTAAAACCTAGTTGTTGTGATTCATTTTTTATAAGTGATACAGAAACAACAATACATGGGGGATATGATGGTTATATTTATAAACAAGAATCGGGAGGTTCTTTTACAAGAGAAGGTACTACTTATACTATAACAGGATTTTATCGTTCTCCAGATATGTCACTTGGTGACCCTGGAATACGAAAAACTATGCAAAGAGCTTTAGTTAATTATAAAGTTAATGAAGCTATGGATACAACAAATCAAACATTTAAATTAAGATATAATTATGATGATACTGAAACACCCCAACCAGATTCTTATTCATTTTCTTCTGCACAAGTTGCAGCATTTTATGGAACTGGTACATATGGAACTGCAGCATATGGTTCATCTGGATTTCCACTTGAACGAGTATCAGTAGAAGGTTCTGGATTTGTGGTAGCATTTAAATTAGAAGATAAAAGTACAAAACAAGCATTATCCTTACGAGGATTTGAATTAGAATACGTTAACGGAGGAAGAAGATAATGGGAGCGACCTATACAAGACAAAGTACTATCTCAGATGGTGCGGTCATTGAAGCATCACATTTTAATGATGAATTTGACCAGTTATTAGCTGCTTTTGCAGTAAGTACTGGACATACTCATGATGGAACTGCTGCTGAAGGTGGCCCAATTTCAAAATTACTTAGTAATACATTAACATTCGGAGCAGGTACAGCAGGCACTGATATTACAATGACATTTGATGGTGAAACATCAGATGGTGTTTTATATTGGATGGAAGATGAAGACCACTTTAAATTTGCTGATGATATTGTAGTAGATAGTACTAAACGATTATATTTTAATGATGAAGGTGGAGAATATATTTATGGTGATGGCACAGATTTATATTTAACATCTGGTGCAGATATAAATGTACCGGCTAACATTGGCATGACCTTTGGTGATGACGGAGAAAAAATTGAAGGTGATGGTACAGATTTAACTATTAGTGCAAGTGCTGATTTAAATTTAACAGCAACAACTGATATTAATATTCCTGCTAATGTAGGATTAACTTTTGGTAATGATGGTGAAAAGATTGAAGGTGACGGAACAGATTTAACTGTTTCTGCAAATAATTTAACAGTTGATGCAGCAGCAGATATTATATTAGATGCAGATGGTGGAGATGTATTCTTTAAAGATGGTGGTACTACTTTTGGTAGTGCAACAAATACTTCTGGAAATTTAATAATTAAATCTGGTACTACTACAGCAGTAACATTTAGTGGTGCTAATGCAACAGTTGCTGGTAATTTATCTGTAGGTGGAGATTTTGATGTTACAGGAAGTTTAGACTTTAGTGATGCAGATATTACAAATGTAGGTTCTTTACAATTAGATTCAATTGCAGGTGATGGTGATACTAATACATCAATTACTTTTAGTGGTTCAGATGTAATAACTATTGCAGCAGGTGGAGATAACCAAGTTACATTTAATAATGGTTCTATTTTACCTGTAACAGATAATGATATAGATTTAGGTTCTGGTTCATATGAATTTAAAGATGCATATTTTGATGGTACAGTTACTACAGATGCATTAGCTGCAGATACGGCTAATATAGATGGTGGAAGTATTGATGGTGCAACATTAGGTACAAACAGTGCAATAACTCAAGCAGTAATTGATAATATTAATATTAATGGTACAACTATAGGGCATACATCTGATACAGATTTATTGACTTTAACTAGTGGAGTATTAACAGTAGCAGGAGAAGTTTCAATGACTACTCTTGATATTGGTGGTACAAATGTATCAGCAACAGCAACCGAAATAAATATTTTAGATGGTGATAATAGTGCTTCTTCAGTAACTATTGCTGATGCAGATAGAATTATCTTAAATGATAATGGTACAATGAAACAAGTTGCTGTTACAGCACTTAATACTTATACAAGT
>VTLG01016532.1_pt1 | contig 26151 bp, 28 predicted proteins | sample 4694571 | NCBI WGS metagenome assembly VTLG01 (sample SAMN12604809, study PRJNA352737) | marine metagenome | biome: ENVO:00000447; feature: ENVO:00000209|ENVO:00000569|ENVO:01000036; material: ENVO:00002151; isolation source: viral sequences binned using virsorter ...
TGGACGAACTTCGACATCAGCCTCGTCGAGGACGTGCCGTCTCCCAAGGGTTTCATCAACCCGACCATCGGCACCGTCGAGGCCCTGCAAGATTGGCTCGGCCTGCACTACCCCAAGCCGTGGCCCCGCTACGACGGGAATCACTGCCCCACGCAGCCGCTAAGAAATGCCGTGCATCCACTCCTAGGGAAACAGATAGTCGACGCCGCCGAAGGCCGGCCGACCACCAGGCCTGAACAACTGGACCTCTACGATGGCTAGGCGCAGGTCCGACTTCGACAACTCTCTCCGGGACCACGTCAAAGAGACAGTGACCATGCACAGGGTCCTGGAAATACTCAGTTTGGAACCGCCGGACCGGAGCGGCAAGATCAAGTCGATCATCAACCACGGGGAACGCACCCCGTCGCTGCACATCTACTCGTACCACTGGCATGATTTTTCCAGCGGCCAGCGAGGCGACCAGATCGAGTTCGTCCAGCAGTACACCGGCTGCTCCTACCGGGAGGCCCTCGACAAGCTGTCCGGTGGCACCACCTCGTTCGCCAGTAAGCGGAGGAGGGAATGGAAGCCCCCTCCTCCCCCGGACCTCACCGCCACGTTCGACACCGAACCCGAAGCGTCGCCGCTGGGTGTCCAGCGGGCCGCCGGGTATGTCACCGCCAAGTGGCCGTTTTTGACGCTAGGTGACCTCATCGACTTCGGCGTGAAGCCCTGTGAGACGGCCCTGTGGTCCCCGCACCGTGACATAAAGGGCGTCGTCCGGGGGATCAAGATCAGGGACGTCGTCAGCAACTCCAAGTACGCAGTCACCGGGTCCAAGTTCACCGGTCAGCTGTACCGGGTCCGAACCTGTCCCGGTGCGCCCGTTGCCATCATCTGCGAGGGTGAGTCGGACCTGTGGTGCTTGACAAAGTGGTGTCAACAATCACAGTTCCGCACTCTGGTGCAGCCCGTGTCGTTGCCGGCCGGCGCCGGGACCTGGCGGACCGAATGGCATGGGGAACTCGAGTCGTTCAAGACGATCATCGTGATGCTCGACGGTGACATCCCCGGTCAAGCAGCCAGCAAGCACATCATGCAGGTGCTCGGCGAGGCTCGAACCGGCAGCCTCATCCCCCCGCATGGCCGGCTCGCCGAGTCCATTTCCGAAGCTGACCACTGGCTGGCACCCATCATCCGCCGGGTCCTCACCGAGCACGTCGGCGTCGACCACATCAGTGGTCCCGGAACGCCTGAGGTGTAACACTTAGACTTATCCCCATGGCAAACCCGGCTAAAGCCAAGGGAACCCGGTTCGAGAACGAGGTACTGGAACTCCTCAGAGAGGTGTGGCCTTCGGCCGATCGAGCCAAGGCAGGTAACCCCTCGAACGACTTCCACGGGATACCATTTCCCGTGGAGGCCAAGCACCGGAAACGGTGGGAGATCCCCAAGTGGGTTGGGGGCCTTAGACAGGTTGCTGGGGGTGACGACAGGTGGGCGCTCGTCGTCGCCTCCGGCGACCGTCGCACAGAAGGCGGGTCGACGGTGGTGGTCGTCGACATCAGCTTTGCGATGGAACTGTTAGGGCTCTGGGAGGTGTACCAGCGGACGTGGGTGCGTGATGGTCTACCAACGGACGACTGAGCAGAAACGCCACGACCTGGCCAACGCCCGGGCTTACGAGGACTACGTCGCCGGTCAGGTCGGCGTGCCAGTCCACACCCGCTTCGACGCCCGGGACGACCTCGACATCTGGCACCCCGGGTGGATGCTCGAGATCAAGGAGAAGAACCAGCCCCTCACCGAACGGTGGCACCTCCTCGACGGGGTCGAGGAACGCAACCTGTTCGTCCTCGACGAACTGACGGTACGCAAAGCTCTCAGCTGGTACCCCGGGGTGTTCCTCCTCCTCCGGGACAACGCCCACGACCATCACCTACCTGAGGACCAGCGTCAGCCCCGCCTGTTCCTCGCTCCGATCTGGGAGATCGTCGGCGTCAAGCGGGAGAGGGTGGACCGGGGCGGCAAGGGCAAGTGGATCCTCGACCTGACGGACTTCCCCCGGCTGGCCGACGAGGCCAACGTCCCGGAGTTCGCCCACCACGCTCTCACCGAGCAGAAATGGAAGCAGTCCAACTGCCTTGGCGGTAGTGTGGAGCAGGTATGAAAGTGAAAAATTTTTCCGGGCGCTTACAGTGACTGGTCGACTGATCGGCTTCGGGCATCGTGCTCAGGTAGGAAAGGACACAGCAGCCTTTTCCGCCGAGCTGACCACCTTCGCCTTCGCTGACAAGATCCGACTGCTGGTCTTGCAGATGAACCCGTACATCAAGGAGGCCAACGCTCACCTCCGGGACCTGTACATCAACGAGGAGAGCTGGCAGCAGCTCAAGTGCGAGTACCTCGAGATCCGCCACTACCTCCAGGAGTTGGGCGCCGGCGCCCGGGACATCATCGACCCGAACCTGTGGATCGACTGCCTGCTGGGCGACATCGACTACTTCCGTGGCACGGGCATGGACTGTGCCATCACGGACGTGCGCTACCCGAACGAGGCCAAGATGATCTTGGCCCGGGGCGGTGAGTTGATTCGTATCGACCGGCCCGGTGTCACACGACTAGACCATCCATCAGAATGCGCCCTCGACGACTGGACCGACTGGGACCACGTCATCGAGAACGACGGGACCCTCGGAGAGTTCGAGGATAAGGTCCGGGCGCTACTCGGTGGCCCGTGAGATACCTGTAGATCCAGCCCACCTTGACCGCCGGCCTACCGGTGGTGAACCGCATGACGAGAGCCGGGACTGGGTAGCCGACCTAGTGGAAAGCCTCCCAGAACTTGACCGTGCCGTGGTCGAGTGTCTCGTCTGGGGTGGGATGACGAAGGTCGAGTGCGCCGAACTGCTCGGCATCTCACGTTCGTATGTCCACAAGATATGGAGACGGGCCCGTAGTGTCCTCAGGAACCAGCTGTCAGACGATAACTGAGTGGGGCCGATGCCAGCAGGCGTCCCGGAATGACGGGTGGTGTTCCTACCACCACACCGCCAACGCCACCGATGGCTTCACCCACGACCCTGGTTACCATAAGAAAATCGTTCTTGGCCTGCTCCAATCCAGTCACGACGTCCTCACCGAGGTGGAAGCTGACGCCCTGTTCAGGGGCCGGGCCCGGAACGACGGCCGGCGCACTGACCTGTACACCGTCCTGTGACTGAGGGCTTCGCCAACCGGGGCATCCCACCGGAGCTGGGGTTCCACTCGTTCATCACAGCGGACGAGAGGGGGACCATCACTTCGGTCCATCAGGTCCCTGACGAGGCGTTCGCCCACGTCTGCGACCCGGAGGGCGAGTGTTTGTGCGGACCTCAGGTGGTCTTCAACATCTTCAACGGCATCCACATGGCGATGTTCCGTCACGCCCCGTTGGAGCAGGCGTACTACGACGGCATAGACCATGACCTCGACTGGCCGATCGGCATCGGAGACGAGGCCAACTACCCTAACGATCCTGACGAACCAGCAGGGTGAAGGTCTGGATCGACCAAGACCTCTGCACCGGTGATGGCATCTGCGTGGAAATCTGCCCACCCTTGTTCGACATGCACAGTGATGGTCTGGCTTACGTCAAAGAGGCCCTCTGGCCTACCCTGTCCGGGCCTGACGGCTCGCCCAAGGGCGACCCTGCCTACAAGATGGCCGAGGGCACGGCCGAAGTCCCCGAGGAACTCCTCGAGGCGACCATCGAAGCGGCCGAGGAATGCCCGGGTGAATGTATCTTCATAGATGTGTGATACCGTGGGCGTAGCCCACCATGAAGACTCTCGAAGCGGTAGCCACCTACCTGTCCGATCCGGCCAACGGTCTGAAGACCGCTGAGTCCGCTAGGTCTTACCGCACCGTCCTCACCCGCCTCCAACAGGCCAAGCCTGGCGGCAGCCTTAGCCGGTGGACTGAGCAGGAACTGGTCGCCTTCTGTGTCGCACCCACAGTGAGTGGTGCCACCCCGGCAGACAACACCATTCGCCAGAGGAAGATCGTCGTCCGGGCATTCTTCTCGTTCGCCGACTGGCAGGGGTGGGTGTCCAAGAACCCGGCCGCCCACCTGAACCGTGCCGTCAAGCACGGCGGTCAAGCCGTGCGGTTGCACAACTGGTTGCCGGCCAGCGACGTCGACAAGGTCATCGCCGCCTGCGGCGACGACCTGATCGGGCGTCGAGACGAACTGATCTTCCGCTTGGGGTTCACGACCGGGCTCCGAGTGTCGGAACTGGCCGCACTCACATGGGACTCAGTCGACCTCGATGCAAAGGAACTCCACGTCTTCGGCAAGGGGAGGAAACTCGCCACTGTCGCCCTCACTGAGAACACGCACGAGCGGCTGCTGCTCTGGCACTCGTTGGCGACCCCGGCCCCGAAAGGCCCGGAGGGTGTCCTCATCAAGATCCAGAATACCTCCGACCTCACCAAGGGAATCGAGCACCGGGTCATCCAAGGGCTGTGGGGTCAGCCGGGGCTGACCGCCCACTCGATCGCCAAGCGGGTCAGGTTGGTGTCCGCCCGGGCCGGGGTTCCCATCGCTCCTCACGACATGCGCCGGACCTACGCCGGGCTGCTCGCCCAGCGTGTCTCCATCTACGATGTCTCCAAGGCCCTGCGTCATTCCAACGTATCCGTTACCGAAAAATATCTGGAAGGCCGTCAGGATGCCGCTGTGGCCGTCTCACGGGCAGCTGGCCTCGACTTCTGACACTACAGTGTCAACCCTGGTGATCCAGGGCGCCAGGCTTGGCGAAAACTGAAGGATCTCCAGTCTGCCAGAACTCCTCCACCTTCGGAGAAGTTGAGTCAACCCCTGTAAAGTTCTTGAAGCCCACGCTGCTCAAGACTGCCCGGGTCTTCTCAGGGTCGAACGACTTCCCACACTGTGGGCACCAGATACCAGACCGGTGGCCGGGCGGTGGCTGGAACCCACAGCGTTGGCAGGGCGGGTCGGGTTCGTTCACTTCTTCTTCTTCTTCTTGGCGTAAGCCTTGGCGGCAGCCTTGCCCTTCTTCGTGTAGGCGAACTGCTTGTTCCCGACCTTTGGCATGGTGACTAAATCTTCTCCACCTTCGTTACCCACTCCCGGACAGCGTTCTTCACGACGCTGAGTCCGGAGGCTGCTGCGGCCAGGCCGGCTGTCTTCAAGCTGGACGTGTCCAGGATGATCCAGCCGGCTAAGAATGTTTGGATCATGGTGGACAGGGCCCGTTCGCCCACAGCCCACCAGTTGATCTCTTTCGCTTTCACTTGGATTGTCATCCGTCTCTCAATCTGTTCTCGATTAGGTCGACCCTCGAGTCCAACTCGATGGTCTTGGAAAGGAGCTGCGTAAGCACCCGCTGGTTGCTCTCAACCACGTCGATGATCCGCTCCCCGCTGCCGTTCGGCCTCGTGTGCCGTTCGGCTTTCCTCGCACTAACCCACCCGAAGACTGACGACACCAGAGCGGCTACCAGCACGCCCAGCTCGCCGGCCAACGAGAAGTCCATCACGTCCCAACTTTCCTCAGAGTCAGGTTGGCTACCAGCCTGATCGCAGACCCGGACCTCGACGGGTCATACAGAGCGACACCAGTCAGGTCGCATGCCTCCACCTCGAACACCTCAGTGCCACCAGTCACATGCCAGTCGATGTCCTGATACTTCACCCGGGTCTGCACCAGGTTCTGCAACGCTCGGGCCCGGCGCACACCGGAACCCTCACCGTTCTCGGCCAGAGGGGCACCGTTGATGCCAGTGAGGAAGTCGCCGCAGTCGACGGGGATCCGCACCAGCGTGTCGGCCAAGCCCAGAGGGTGATACCTCGTGGACAGGAACGACAGGGGCGCCCCACCGCCTCCGCTAGCCGGCCCGGTGAAGGTCAGCTTCAACCCCAAGTCCTTGGACTGCTTACCGATCGGCACGGTGTGGGACTTCATGGCCTCCGACACCGTCCCACCGGTCAAGGCGTCGAACGACGCCCCACCATCGGTGGTGGTCGACACGGTGATCGACTCGTTGGCACCGAGTGGCGCCATGTTCAGGGACACGTCGTCCCACACCTTGAACAGGCCGGACGACCCGTCGAACAGTGACGTCTGTAACTCACCGGTGGTGATCTTGTTGGTGGCATGGGTGCGGAAGATCCCTTGGCCTCGGACAGCGAACACAGGTTGGCCCTGCCACACGTCGATGGAGGGCACGTCACCGTCACCGTCGGCGGCGTACCACTTGGCGTACCCGCCGGTAGCCAGGTTCACTGCCCCGACCCCGGCGACCGAGCCGACCATGGTCTTCCATCCGAACAGCAGCAGGTTCTCGTGGACAGCGAAGCCACCTATCTTGTGGCTGGCTGACGTGCCTACCGGGGCTATCTCAGCGACCGTGGTAGCTACCAGAGAACCGTCCTGCGAGGGGACACACTGGAGGATCAGGGCCTGTCCGGTGCTGGCTCCCTCTGGCCGGTAGGCCCGGATCCAGACGTAGCCACCTCCGGTGGCGACAGCAGCAGGGATCATGCCGGCCGGCATCTCCAACGCCTCGAACGGCGCATGGAACTCGTCCTCCGTGTTGAGCCCCAGCGGCCAGGCGTACACCGAACCGGTGCCTCCTTGGTAGCCGCCGAAGTAGAAGTGCCCGGCGGCGGTCCCGCCGAGGGTGATCGTCGTCCCGGCCGGCAGGGTCAGGTGCCCGGCTGATTTCTCCTCCGCACCAGCGTCAGTGAGGGTGGTGAACCGGTTGGGTGTCGTCCCGGTGCTGGCTACAGCGGCGCAGATCCGGCCGGCCGCCCACTGGACCTCGTAGGCGTCCTGCGTCGACCAGGCCGCCGGGTTGTCGGAGTCGAGGCCACGGTAGATGTCCGTCTTGTTGCAGGCATACCAATATTGGCCGTCTGTGGTGAGGTCCTCCATGGCGTTACCGGACGAAGCCACAGACACCGTGTCGAGCGACGAGTCGTCGAAGCCGTCGCACTTCTTCAGCTCCCGAACGTCGGACAGGAAGTAGAGGTTCCGACCAACTACCACCATCTTCATGGCGGCGTAGGTTTCAGCCTCCTCCTCTACGGTGACCGGGAGGAGCTTGATGATCCCCTCCTCGGTGAACGGATCCAACCCGGAAGACGTCCGGTACGCCGACGCTGTGGACTGCGACCGGTGGAGGTACTTCTGGCCGGCGCCCGTCTCCCAAGTGTCAGCAGCAGCGAAGCTGTACCTCTCGATCGCCTCAGAGAACGGAGTGTCCGAGGTGGCTAGACGGTCAGGGTCCAACGGCACGGTCTGCCGCCGGTACTCCAAGCCCTTGTCCGGGTGGTTGGCGAGCATGTAACCCACGCCGTTGATGCCCACCTCGTAGAGGCGGCCCACCCGTGTCTCGTCAGCGAAAGCGTGGACGTCCTCGTACTCGACGTCGACAGTGAGTACGTCCTCGGCGCCCATCAGGTGCTCCTCACTCCGTAGTTGTTCTTCAACTGGAGCCGGAACTCGTAGGTCATGCCGTGGTCGAACGTGAACGGGATCTCATAGGTGGTGCCAGCCCCGGCGGTCCACCCTGAATCATGCAGCTGGATGGCCGTTCCCTGATCCAACACACGGACCCGGTAGAAAGACTGGGTGTTACCCCCGTCGGAAAATGTCCATGTAAGGGTGATGTTCGTTGCTTGGGTGATCGTCATCCTGGCATCAGCCGGGACGGTCACCCCCTCGACGGTAGCCATAGCCGCCTGAGGGTTACCCCACGCATAGGTGGCGTTGGCTGACGCTGCCGGGGAGATGGTCCCCGCCTCGTCCCGGGTGTGAACCACCCACTTGTTGGTGGCTGCCACAGGGATGCCAGCGTCGTCGATGTCGACCGTGTACGAAGTGCCGGCGCCGGCCAGCCACCCGGAGTCATGGTAGGTGGTGGTCCCGCCAGTGTTCTGGGCTCGCACCCGGTACTCCGCTTGGGCTCGGCCCTGAGGCTGAGAGTACGACCAAGTGACCGTCGAGTTGGCCGACGTGTTCGCCGACGTCGTCGCAGCCACGCCTGTTATGACAGGCGGGTCTTTGGTCAGCCCCGACTCGCCGCCAAGGGCGGTCGTTCCAATCGGCGACACGGCCACGGCCGGCATTACTCGTCCTTGTACTCGGTGACGAACTCCCCGTCGTCATCGCACAGCACGGCCACACCCTCGTCGTGCCGTTCAGAGATCACGATCCAGTTGACGGTAGCGTTCGGCGCCCCGTCCCATATCTGAAGCTCGTCCTCGTTGATGAGCCAACAGACGGTCGACCCGCCCGGGCAGGCCACGATCGACCAAGGGTTCTTCGACAGGGCACGCCAAGTGCCCGCCGTCATCCGGGAATGCTCGTCAATGTTGACGTTCCCGACGCCGAACTCGTCGAGCCTCAGGGTGCCCCGGTAGATCAGGTCAGCCCGAGGGGCCTCCACGAAGGAGTGCCGCAACCGGACCGGGTCGCCGAGCACCGGGTGCTCGATGTCGAACGTCCCGCTGGTCTTCGCCAGCGCACCGACGATCGTCACACCGGTGGCCGTGGCAGTGAGCCTGGTGGCGTTGTCGGTCTTGAGGATCACCGACGAGTTGCCGGCCACCTCGTTGTTCTTGTCAGCCTCGATGACGATCGACCCGTCGGAGTCGTTCGCCCGGACGTAACAGTCAGCGTTCGTGGACGTGTTCTCCAGGTGGATCGTCGGATCCGAATGGCGGATGTGGAGAGCCTCGCCGGGCCAACCGGAGTCAGTCCCAGCGTCTCGTATCCCCAACCGTTCGTTCGTGTGGTCGTACTTCAGCTTGTCGGTGGTGATGAGGAACTCGTTGTAGATAGCAGCCGTGATAGCGGCGACTATGCGGCGGCCGGCGTCCCAGTTCTGAGCCGACGTGGACTCCTGGGACCTGACAATCGTCAAGGTGTAAGGGTTGGAAGACCCGCTGATCGCCGTGACCTTGATGATCTCCGGGGCGTCACCCTCGACAGCGTCCGGGTCGATGGTCATCATCATGTAGTTGGTGGCCGACAGACCAGTCGGCACGGTGAAGTCCGTGTCGAAGTTCACCGTCGTCGACAGCTCTCCGCTGCCAAGGGCCGCATCTAACGTGCCCTTGACCAAGTTGGTGAACTTACGGGTAAGACTCATGGTTCTCCTACAGAAGGTTCGGGACCTTGCGGAACGGCCGGTACTTCGGGAGGTTCTGCATCTTCTTGGCCTCGTCTACCCGCCGGTAAACCTCGCCCCACAGCTCCCTAGCCCACCGCAGGTTCACGCCCTGCCGTTGTGCTGCCTCCTGATTCCACTCCTCGATCTTGCTCACGTCGTTTCTGGACACTTCCCGTCGGGTCGTCGCATAAGCGGCAGCCCATAAGGCCGGGATGTCTTCAGAACCAAGCGGCAGGGCGACAGTGTCGTCCTCTGTCCCCCCCGTGAACGTGTACGGGACCTGATACACGACGATCATCGTGTCGTTATTCTCCACCGACGTCGGCACCCGGAGGGCCTTCCCCGTGGAGACGATGCCGGTAGGTAGGTCTGTCTCGAACTGCCAGCCGCCCACGTCCATGATCCGTCCCGTCTGGGAGATCAAGTGGCGCATCGAGTACACCCGCATGCACGTCTCCGGCATCGTGATGTACTGCAAGTCAGTCACCCGGGTCAGCGACTCGGTGACCAGGCTCGGCAAGTGAGCGTTCATCAGCGAGTTCAGACATCGGCTGATGTAGCTGCTAATCGAGTTTCGGGGCCAGGGCGGGTTTATTAGTGCCACGGTGCTGGTCGGTTGACCGCCGCTGGCGGATGTCCCGGCGTAGCCCCGGGCTACTGTCAACACTGGGGTCGCATCGCTCGACTTGGCTGTGATAAGACACAGCTCGCTGCCAAACTCGAGCACATCGGTCATCTGCACACGGGTTGCATCATCGACCGTGAGCCCTGTGTCAGCAGCGTCATCGAGGGCGTCCGACCCGACCGTGACCTGAAACGGCCGTTCTGAAGTTCGATACAACATCTCTAAGGTGTCGTCGATCAGGGTGCCGAGGGTCACGGTAGTTGTAGTAGCCATCTCGTATCCCTACCCCTGCACCGTTACCGGACCTTGAACCGGGAAGGGGTCGCCCGGTACCGGTTCACCGCCAGGTAACTGAAGTGTTCTGACGGGTCGCCGGTCAGGTTGCTGTGAATGTCGGTGATCTGCATGTCGTCGCCGTACCCGACGAACGTCCGGTCCCCACCTATGTCCAGGTCGGTGCCCTCGGCCAGCTCCTCTGATAGGAGGATCAAGCTGACATAAACGTCGGCGCCGGCACTGGTGTCCGCCTGGGACAGGTCGATGCCGTGCGCCTCGAGGAAGGCGATCGCCTCAGTGACGGTGATCGCATTGTCGAACGAAACGGTGATGTCCGAACCGGACCCGGTGTCCGCCTGAACGGCCTGCTCTATGTTCGGGTGGGCACCGACCCCCCGGTACGCCTTCTCTGTCCGGTAGTCCAGATCGTTCCGGTACGCCTGCTGCGACCCGTACCAGTAGTTGATGTTGTCCGAGCTGTAGACAGCGATGCCCTGCAACTGGGTGTCAGTTGACGATCCAGTGTCAACGAGGGTGAACGACACATCATGCCCGGCTTCGAGCCCTTCGCTGAAGTCGTTGTTCAACCAGACGGGGTACACGTCGATCGTTGGGACCAGCACGTCGACAGCTGACCCCGAATCAGTGTTCGTGACAGTGACTGTGAGGACAGCAGCGTCTACGCCTACTGCCGTTTCGACAATCGGGTCGTCAATGCCCAGCCGGTACTGGTAGTTGTTCCGGTACTGGTTGACGTTCCGATACTGGAGGTCGAACGTCCCAGGCTGATAATGACTAGGGGTCCGGTAGAGAACCGCTGACCGGTAGTCCATCAGAGCACCGGTTCCGGTATGTGGCGGGTCTGCACACCCCAACCCGTCAGATGCTCCTCAGCGATACCCAGCCCGCCGATGTGTTGTAGTACCGACTCGTCGCCCCAAGTTCCCAGCCAGCCGTCGCCATGACCAATACCAGTGATCTCATCACGCCCGATGAGCGACCGGAAACGCTCGATCTTCCAGCTGGGGAGAACAGCCATCACACGCTGGCCCATGTCCACGGCATAGTCCCAGAACGGTGTATCGAACTTAGAGCCATAGGCGTAATGGAGGTTGATGAGCGCAACAGTCCCGTTGATCATTTCGTCATACCGATACTGGGCCTGTTCTCGGGACTGATCCAGACACCAGTAGTCATAGGTACAGCGGTTGATCTGTTCTGCGTTGCACAGCGACGTTGCTTCCATCGGCTCCAAGAAGAAGGACCGGTTGCCGTTGTAGGCCATCCGTTCCCCGAAGTTGCTGGTGCGCTTGTAGTTGGAAAACCGGTGGACACGATGGTCGACAACCGGCATCCCCAGTTCGGCCTGCATCTCAGCGACAATCTCATGTTCCTTGGCGAACCGGTCGTTGTGGACGTAGCCGTAGGACGTTCGGGACTGGAGAGGGATGGCGAACATCCACCCGTGCCGCATTGTCCTGGTCAGCGTCGTGTCCCGATCTTCTGGTGGGAAGTTAGCGACGACAGCCGCATTCACCGGGATGCTCAACTCCTCATAACCATCCATCGACGGGGGCATCCCCCGGCAGTCCATGACATGCGGGGAGTCAACCCCGGCGACATCAGTTACGAACCGCTCTGAGATGGTGATACGAGGCGATTGCTCTAGCCGCTTGAGCATCCAGGTCTGGAGCAACCCGGCGTCAAAGTGGAGGGCGTGGATGGAATCGTAGAACCAATGGGTGAATCGCCGCTCGTTCCACCCCCACCCGTCATAGTCGATGCCCAACTTCAACCGGGCATCAAAGGCACCGAGGTCACCGAGGGTCAACCCGAACGAATGGTACATGGCGGAGATCACGTTCGGGGTGGAGCCTTCCCCGACCGCCGCAGCGGGCGTGTCAGGGTCGTAGATGATCTCAATGTCCCACGGCGTCCAATAGTGGAAATGCCCCGCTGCTAACAGGCCAGCCGTGCCCGCCCCCAGGACTGTGAGGTCACTCATGCGAACCCCCACCACCCGTTCATAATCCACCGGTCTGTTGTCGCTACCAAACTGCGATGAGCGTGAGTCCATCCGCTAGGGAAGATCAGTAACCGGCCTTCCACAGGGCGTACCAACACCCCCTGTTGGACGAACTCTGTTTCGCCCCCGTCTTCGACACTGTTCAGGTACAGAAGAAACGAGAGGTGGCGGGTAGCCAACATGCCCAGAGGGGAGTAGTCGCTGTGAACAGCGTGATAGGCGTCGCCTGGTTCGTATTTGTGGACCGCATACTGTTCTCGTAGCCTGAACTCAGGGAACGAGTTGGCCTCCGGCAGGGCCTCCAGGTATGACCCAAGGGACTCTTGGAGAAACGCCAATATTTCTTGGTGTTCCACCGGGTAGGTGCTGGGGTCGTAGTCGACACATTTCGATTGGCGGGCGGCCTCGTCTACCTCGCCCTCCACCCCGGTTTCGGACTGATGCCACCGGTCGGAACGGGTGGCGTAGTCCATGACGTTCACGCATGGAACCGTGTCGCCCATTTGGAACTGGGCGACGAACTGATCCAACCACACCACCGTGTCAACGGTGGTGTTCATGCCGGGTCAGTGAATGCTTGGTTCTCCTCATCCCACCCGTACAACCGGTCGGGGCCAGCATCCGCAGGCCAGTCGATAGGCGGCTGCCACATCCCACCACCATCGAATGATATGGAGCTCCCGTCAGCGAAATCTGATTGCGTCTTCCACACCCATGACGGGTGGGGCGATTCTGGTTTCACCCACGAAGTCGTGTCCTCATCCCACAGGTGGTCCGAGTCGGGTGGGGGGCCTGGAGGCGTCGGTGCTTCCCAGAGACATGATGTTTCGTCCAACACCCACGATGGGGAAGGCTTGGGAGGAATGAACGCATCCCGGCCCGCATCCCAACTCCACCCAATGGCCGGGTAGTTCTTCCGAAACTGTGTCCCTCCAAGGTGGTGGATGCCAGCCCGAGTGTTGTACGAGCATTGAATCCACGTTCCGCCAAGACCAAGGTCGTCAGCGAGGAACTCCTGTCCCCGGTCCTCGTCGTCGTTGCTGACCACCAGCACCTGGGTGACGATGTTGTCGTCATCAACTTGAGCGAAGTGCGCCATGTGTCAACCAACACGCCAACGGACGATCACACAACCAGAACCGCCGTTTCCGCCGCCTTGATTGGACCCTCCTCCGCCACCGCCCCCGCCGGAACCGGAGTTAGCGGTTCCAGCCGCAGCACTGCCACTGGTGTTTGCTCTGCCGTTGCCCGTTCCGAACCTGCCCTTCCCGCCAGAAAAGTTATTCCACCCTGACGGTGAGTTGTATGAGAAGCCGGTCCCGCCACGTTTCCAACCACTACCCATACCAGCAGACCGGTTCCCCCAAGCGTCCCTTTTGACGGACCCTCCGCCACCTGCGAAATACCGTTTCCCAACGTAGGGGTTGTGGTTGGGGGCTGTGTCATCGACGAAAGAGGTGGTGCCGTCATAGTACGAAATGCCCGCCCGATGCGACGGGTCCCAGTTCCCGGCTCCGCCCTGACCGGCACCGGCTTCGGTCCATGTCCCGGTACGTCCACCGATACCGCCACCACCCTGACTGTATGCGTAGTACCCGCCGTTGTACACCGAGCCCCCGCCGGGTTCACCTTGGGCCGGTGAAGTAGACGGGGTGTTGCCCGAACCCCCGGTGCTGGTACTGGGCATACTGCCGCCCGATCCGCCGCCTGAACCACCGTTCAAGCCGTCCCTTCCGGTGTACCCGCCACCACCACCGCCAGCGGAGGTTTGGGACGAGGGAAACACCCCAGAGGCAATGGTGGTGTCACCGCCGGGTGACCCGTCCCCGGTCGGGTGGACCTGTCCTACATAGCCTGACCCGCCAGCCCCAATCGTGATGTTGCTAGTCCCGACGGACATAGATTGACCTGTGAATACACGGTAGCCACCAGCGCCTCCTCCTCCGCCAGCATCATTAGCGGCACCGGACGCCCCACCTGCTCCGCCGACAACGAGGATGTCACAGGTGACACTACCGGGGTTTGCTGAAACTACGAACGTACCGGTTTGCGTGAATCGAACCGCTTGATAGGTGTTGCCGCTCTCTGTGTAGGTCGGAGGAACATCAGGCGACCCGGTCGTTGAATAGGACACGACATGGTAGGTCGTGGTGTGGTTCGGTTCGTTACCGAAAGCACCCGTACCGACAGCGTTGATCGCAGCGACCCGGAACCAATACTGAGTGACCACCGTCAGGCTGCTCACCGTGGCGGTCGTAGCAGTGGACCCGGTGTTCGCAACCGAATCTGACCACGAAGAACCATTAGTGCTTATCTGGATCTTGTAACCAGAAACCGCAGCCCCTCCGTCATCAGACGGAGCGGACCACGACAGGTTGATCTCAGACCCAGAGTTAGAACCGTTCGACAGGGAGAGTGTGCCGGGTGCGCCCGGGATTACCGCTCCGCCCTGGCCGCCGATTGCCGCTAGGAGAAATGGGCCGATAGCCATGGGCTACGCCAATGCGCCTATTAGGAACCAGGTGTTGGAGCCATAGTTGATGAGAGCAGCCGAAGCGTACCTACCGTCAATGGACTTGTTGTCGTCCTTGGAGTCAAGACTGGTGGAGTTGCTCTCAGCGAACGTGACCGTAGAAGTGTTTGATGCGACGAACACCATCTGTGTGCCCACCGGCCAAGAAATACTCCCGTCGATGGTGATGGTCTGCGTGCCGCCGACCTGAGAGCAGTGGAACACCTTCCCAGCGTCCGCCAAGGCCGGGGTCTTGTTACCGGGGATGGCCTCTATTACGGACTCGTACAACTGGGAGGTCCCATCAACGACCAGACCAGTCATGGTCCCAACGGAAGTGATGGCCGACTGGGCGGCACCAGTAACGGTGGCCGCAGTGCCGGAAGCGTTACCGGTGACGTTGCCTGTCAAAGGCCCAGCGAAAGCCGTCGCCGTCAACGTGCCAGTACCAGCGTTGTAGGTGGCCCCGGCATCAGTCTTAGCGCCCAGACTGCCCGTAGCGGACTCAAACAGAGCCACGCTGCATGTGGTGTCCGAGGTATCAGCGACCGTGACCGTAGTGCTGTTAGTAGCCGTGGCGGCATTACCAGTGCAGGAGCCCGAAGAACCTGAGGCGTCCCCGGTGACGTTGCCAGTCAAAGGACCAGCGAACCCAGTCGCTGTCAACACCCCAGTGGCAGCGTTGTAAGTAGCCCCAGCGTCAGTCTTCGGAGCCAGGTCACCAGTGGCCGACTCAAACAAAGCCACCGAACAGGTGGTATCGGTCGTGTCAGCGACCGTGATAGCGGTCGGTGTTGACGATGGGGCAGCCGCCCACTCGGTATCGCCGTCGGCTTGCTTTACCAGAACCTGATTGGTCGAAGCACCAGCAGCCGTCGTAGCTCCGACACCCAGCTTCGTTTCCAGCGCAATAATCGCACCAGAATGAGACGTATGAACAGCGTCGTGCTCAAAACCGGAATCGTCCATTTCAGTAGTCGCCAAAGGCGACGGCTGCTGAGTGGCCGTGTCCAGTGTCGTCGGATACTGGGTAGCCATGCTACGAAACCGTGATTGTTACCGTCAGAGTCCACGACGAACCGGCGGCCTTCGTGCCTAGAGAGGCGACCTTCCGGTTCAAGTTGGTCCCCGAGTCGGAGTTAGAGTTCGAGATCGACCATTCGTTCCAGGCGAAGTTGCCGTCGCCGGAAGCCCACACGGCCCCCCACGTCACCGTCTGCGCTGTCCGGGTCGGGTAGCTGCCCGTCATGCCCTGGAAGTTCTTGTTCGACGAAGCCTCAAGGGCCGTCTGACTGGCCGCAGCCGAGTTGGTCGAATCTCCCACACCGATGTAGGAGTTGCCGGCGTTGTACGGCGTGCCACCAGCCCCGATCAGCAGATCGAGGAGAAGGCCGATGCCCTCATTCAGTAGCAGGTTGTCTTTGACAGAGACGACATCGTCCGCCGGGAGGCCGGCGAGGTGGTCGGCTTCAGCGTCCCACTTCTCGACCGTGGCGGTGACGTCCCATGTCTTAGAGCTGATTGTCTCTGTGTCCATGAGATCCTTTGGATGGTCGGCCGGCGGGGACCGGGGTCAAAACCGTTTCGTTCGACCCACGGCCCCCACAGGCGTCTTGTCAGCCGCTGTTACGGCGTGCCGGCAGTGGTGCCGTCACTGACCCTGTTATGGGCCGTGTGCATCTTGATGCCCACGTTGACGTTGCCTGAACCGGTGTAGTCCATCTCGGCCCGGATGTACGGCTTGTACACATGAGCTGAGAGGGTCCAAGTGGAACTGGCGTCCGCCGGAAGGATGGAACCGAACCTGCCATAAGAGACAAGTACAGTGCCTGCGCCGGTACCGGTGTCCGAGCCAACGATCTCGACATCGAAGCCGGTGACACTGCCACCGATCGCTCCGAGAATCATCTCGATCGTCACGTCGTCCGGTCGGTCCACCTGGATCCAAGATCCATCGGTGTCCGCAGCGACGTTACCCGTTGCCACCAGAACTGGTGCGTTGGCGTCCCGGACATAAGTGCCCGGGCCTACTGTGCGTGTTGCTTGGGCCATTTCGTCAGCCTCCTTATTCGATGACGCCGTGTAGGCGACAAACTGAGAAGCTGTTGGAAACAACGACTCCGGGGTAAACCTCGACCCGACCGAGGTGCCCGGGGGCCGCCTCCGTCTCGCCGAAATCAACCACGTCGAACGACCCACCAAGGCCGAGGATGCCGTACACGTTCTCGTCTGTGCCAAATGCGATGGCATAGATCGAGGACGCTACGGAACTCGACCCCTGAGTTTCGGTGTGACTGAGGATGGGCGTGCCACCAATGTCATCACCGATAATGCGGATCGGAACGCCGTTGTAGACGTTTACCTGCCGACCGAACACGTCAGTGCCAACGTCGATAAGGCTCACACCCGAGTAGGTGCTGCGAGCCAGCGAGTTGATCTTCCGACGGTTTACCCGGTTCATTAGCAGTGCATCCGGCGCCGACTGCGAACGCAGCGAGTCGAATGCCTGGTCGAGCATGTCCAATGTCAGCGTGGCGCCGTTGGTGCCCGCTGAGATTGTCTGCCCTAGCCCATCAGTGATGAGCGAGTTGATGCCCTTGAAGTCCTTGCTTGTGCCAGTGCCATCGAAGAACGAAGCATCGAAAGTACGGCTCATCGCTTTGGCGAACTTGCTGTACTGGCGGGCCTTGGCGGAAATCTGGTCCGCCTGGACCCGGACGATGTAGTTGTCGATGAACACCTCGCCGCCCAAGATGGCACAGCCGAAGAATCGCTCTGTGTCAGTCCCATGCGTGCGAGAGTACGTCTCGTTGACGTCACGGAAAGCAGGAGTTGGAAGGGTGTCTTCCACTGTCACTTTCAAGGCGTTGCCAGTGATGCTCGTGAATGGCAGCATCTCGAGGATCGGCGACTCCTGGATCAGCGTCGAAACGACGCCACGACCCAGAGTGGTCGAGCCATACTTGGCAGCCTCAAGAAGCGACAAGCTTCCTGTAGCCATGGTTATCTTGCTCCCGGTTTGGGGTTAGGTGTATGGGTAGGAGCTGGCTACTGCTTGGTCCTCAGAGCATGCTCGATGGCGTCAAGGCCCATCAGGCCCGAAGTTTCCCGCAACGGGGCGGCAGTACCGCCTATCGCTGCGACCTCTCGGGTCCTGGTATGGGCGCTGACATCACCGGTGCCAACTGGCGCTAGGAAGTCTTCGACCGCCTTGTCCAGCTCTGCTCCGACGAGCCCTCGCTTCGCCAGCATGTCCCGGGCGAGATCAGTCTGTTGGCCCGACCGCTCCGCTTGGAGCTGCTCGGCCCGTTCGGCCATCTCGTCCAGCTTGGTGTCCAACAGGTCCTCGACTTTGACTAGTCCGTAACCGTGCTCCTGAATAAGCTCTTTGGCTGTCAGTCCGGTTAGCTGGGTTGTCAGTTGTCGATTATCGTTGTACGCCTCCTCCAGCTTTCGCCGGAGGCTCGACCCACTTTCGCCCTCGAAGTCGTCCTCGAAGTCATCCATGAGCCTGTTTCTCCTACGCCCGGTTCACCTACGCTCCACGATCCCGGGGAAACCACGGAGGACGGTCTACTTAGAGCCCGAGGAGTGTGTACTAATACCCCATGGAACGGCCAGGTTGCGTGAATCTGCGGCCCTGCTGGCCCGTTTGGAACCCTCCGGCCCGCCGGCCACGGGCGGATTCTGCCTGCTTGGCGAAGGTCAGCTCTTGGGTTGTGCCAAGGACCTCCTGCTCGGCGAGCGTGGCAGAGCCCTGAACATCGGGGGTGCGGGTTAGTTCAGCACCCCGGCCGGCACGTTGCAGCATCCCCGTCAACTGCGGGGCTCGCATAGCCAAGCTCTGGTAGGTCGACCTGACAGCTGCGGCTTGGATACCGGCCTGCCTGAACTCCTCTATCCGCTCCTTGGTGGGCATACCGAACCCGGCCTCGGTAGCCGAGGCTCCGATGATGGCCGCCGAGTATGCCTCGGTCAGCTCGTTCAGGTCCAACGTCCTACCCCCACCGGCCGTGTCGCCACCGATGAACAGGGCGCCCATGATCTCTTGGCCGAGGTCATTGTCCATAGCCAAGATCCTCGAAACAGCTCCACCGGTCAGAACCCCGGAAGCCTGCATCTGCTCCAGAGTGTCCACCAGTTTCAGGTTGCCCCGCTCGTGGGCCCGGGCGATGTACGTCTCGTAGTCGAACGGATTGTTCGCCACGCCGATGTCGTAGTTGTTGGTTAGTTCCTCCCGGAACTGTGGAGAAACCACCGCTTGGTACAGGTCGTCGGTCGTCAGGTCGATGCCGCCGTAAACGGCGAAAGCATCCTTCAGGTCCTGAGTGCCCCGATCCAGAGACTCGTAGGTAGCGAACCGGGAGCCCAGCTCGTCCGGGGCGATGCCGGCATCCATGAACGCCACATAGTCCATCGGGTTGTCCTGCCCCGGGTCGTAAGCACCGTGTTCCTGTAGGACCTTCCGGTAGCTGTCGACAGTGTTGATGTATTCCCGCTCGGTTCCGAACCGGCGGACCCCTCCGGGGCCGAGCATCCCGGGGAACATCTTGTTGTACATCTCCGACTGGCGAACCTCGGAGATGATCTGCTCCGGTCCGGCGCCCTCCACGACGAGGCCCTGAATGAGTTCCAGGAACCCGAGTTCCGACGCCCACGGGAACGAAGCTGCGATCTCTGAAACCAGCTCGTTGATTTCAGCCGGGTCCAAGCCCGGCGGGTCAGCACCCAGGTTCGTTAGGAAAGCGTTGAGGTCCCCGCCGACACCAAGCACCGGCACAATCTCGTCGACAGTGATGCCGGCCGCTGCTATTTCCGGGTAATGGTCGAAGATCGCCTGCTCCCCGACCCGCCATTGGAGGATGGCCGACCGGATGCTGTTCACCATGTTCCACCGGGCCTGCGACGCCACGCCCCCAGCGCCCTGAATGTCAGAGATCCATCCTTGGACCTCGTTGAGGGTGAGAGCACCCTCGCCGAGCGTCGCACCGATCTCCTGAGCCATCTCGATCGTCCGGGCGAGAATCTCGAAGGGGTTCATCTCCCCCTGGCCCGAGCCCCGAGCTAAGGCCGCCAGGCCAGAGGTGCCACCGCCAGCGTCAACCGCCGGGTACGAGACGCCACCGGGGACATTGACCATGCCGCCGGTCTGGCCCGTTTGTGCGGGAACCCCACCACCGCCCTGCCACTGGGCCCCCATCGCCCCAGCCAGGTTGGAGGCCGAAACGGTAGGCGGCTGGCCGCCCACGCCCGGCCAGTAGGTCGGTGAACCGAGCGCCCGGGCCATGTTCTGGTCGTAAATCTGTTGCGCCGACTCCAGGAAACTCCCCTGAGTAGGAACCAGGTTCCCCTCCTCGTCTTCGGTGTATTCGCCGACGGTGGCGCCGCCAGGAATCGTCCGGGTGATGTTCGGCAGCACGAACGGGTTGCGGGGAGTGCCGTCAGGGTTGACCGGATCACCCGCCTCGTTGAACCCGGGAGCTTGGTGTTCCGGGTCCTGCGTCCAAGAGTGGGCGACACCCCAAATGTCTTGCACTCCGCCGATCCGCTCATCAGTGAACGGATCCCTCCACGCACCACCGTGAGACCTGATGTACTCAGGGTGGAACTGGGAGTCCGGGTTGGCGGCCATGGCCGCCACAATCGCCGGGTCGTCAGTGGTTTGCCCTACAAAAATGGGGGCGAAGACTCGCCCGTCGGGGGTGATAGCCATTTATCCGAATCCCATCAGTCGACCGATCCGCCCGAACGTGCCGTAATAGGAGTCCCGGGCGTTCTTCGTGTCCAACCACCGGGGGTCCCGGCGGAGGTCCTGCTTGAACTGGTGCAGGTTCGGGGCCTGCTCGACGTTGCCGAGAGCAGTCCTCAGATCATCGTTGGTGAAGGTCGGTTCTGCCAGCTCCAGAATGTTGGCGTAAGCCGCCGTGTACGGGTCAGCCCATGTCTTCCAGTCCAACCCCACCGGCTTGTGCGGCCAGGTTGCTAGGCCGGTGGCTTCGATGGCCTCCTGCGCCTCGTCGATCGTCTTGGTGTTCATGTACAACGGTTCAGCCCAGTTGTCGATCTGCCCCTGAGTGGGTTGTATCCCCTGAGCCTCGTACATCTTCCTGACTTCCGCCTGCCACTGGCCGACCAGAGACGCCCTAGCGCCAGTCTGTCGTTCCTCATCCTCTAGCCGGCGGAGGTGAGGACTGTTCGGATACAGGTCCGCATCAGAAGCCAACGGTTTGATAATGCTGGCGACGATCTCAGGGTCCGACAATCGGCCCGTCAGCACCGAGAACGCCAAGCCGTAGAAGTCTTGGGTGCCTTCCAGATTCGAGTAGTTCTGTAGAAGTTCGACGTTCACCGCCGTGCCGTCGGCAGGGAACCAAGACGACGTGTCGATCGGCTGGCCGGTGTAATACTCGAAGGTCGCCGCCAACTCGACGGCCTTCTGGCCGATCATCCGCTCCTTGTCGACGGCCTTCATGTCGTTCCAGGTGTCCTCGGCGGACGTGTGGCTCTCCCACCAGGCGCTGCCCCGAATGAGGTTCTCGAAGTCCCCGCCTTCGGACAGGTCCAAGGTCGGGTCGACGATCAAGGCAGCGATGGCCTGCATAATGTCGACGTCGGCCAGAGCGAGGGTCCCGCCGTAGTGCGTGGCGTCGAACGCCCAGTCCACTATCTGCTGCCAGTCCCTCCCGGCGTAGTCGGCGGACTGGAGGGTGCTCCAGACGCCGCCCCGCAGATACTCGGCTTGGCGCTGATCCCACACGGCGGCAGTGACGTATTCGGTCGGGGGACCAAAGGCGTCGAACTGCGGGTCGTCGGGCCGGAGCCTGAAGTACACATGCGCTGTAGCCGCCCCTTGCATGTTCGGGTCGGTAACCGTGTACACCAAGTATTTGTCGGCACCCACCAACTGGATCAGCTCGTAACCGCCCGGGATCCCCAAAGTATCGGCGAACTCGTGGGGGACTTCGGAACGGACATACTCCGGCAGGCCCAGCCGGACCGAGTCGGGAATCACGATGGCGTCCGCCTCCGTGGATCCGGTCACCGGAACGGCTCCGACGGGTAACGCCAGATAGCCCGTTTCTGGAGTACCTTCGATGCCTCGGAAAGGGTCGCCTTCCACCGCTTCGGCGTAACCAGACCATGTTCCTAGTTCCTCCGACACCAACGGGTCGGCGTTGAAGGTGGCGATGTCTGTCGAGCCTTCTCTGAGAAGCTCCACGATCCTCGTGTAATGATCCAAGAGGAGGGTTTGGGTGGTTGCCACCACACCCTCGGCCCACGACTGGTACTCCTGCACGCCCGCCGTGTTGCCAGGCAGCGGGGTCGACGTGATGTTCGGGTTCGTGTAGGTGGTCGCCATCGGGTTGAACCTGGCCGCTGTGCCCTCGGCGTGCATCCACGAGAGGAGGATCTCCAAGTTCTCCTCAGTCTCCGGTGCGCCCAGACCGGCGAGGATTCCTTTGGCAAACTCGAGTCGTTCTTCGGCCGGCATGGTCATACGACAGCCTTAGCGTCTGGGTCTGGCATCTAGGTCATTCTCCTGAGAATGTTGCCCGCTTTCGCCATCCGCCCCCGCAGTGTCGCCGATTCGTCACCGGCCCCTGAGTAGACGGCGTGCCGGCCAACCGACTTGGGGTCGCCTGAGATCATCCCAGCCTGGATCGAACCTTGGGCCAAAGCGCCCTGGGTCCGGCCGAGCGTCGAAGTGGCGGACTCCTGCATGATGCCCAGATAGCCCTCCTCGGTCATGCCGGACGGCTTCTTGCTGTACAACTGCCCGTACATATCGTCCGCTCGGAGGTAGTCACGGGCTGCGGGCCCTAAGGCCGGTTGGCCTTCGATGAACCCGCCGGTCTTGAGCTTCGGTTCCATTAGTTCGACCCCCCGCTCAAACTCGCCGGTGCCGACCTGCTCGTAATCACCAAGGTCGAACCGGTTCGGCCGGGCGTCCAGCGCCCGACGCTGGTAGGTGGAAAGCGCCTCGTCGAAATAGTCTGAGAACTTGTCGAGTTCGTCGTCGGTCGGATCGGCCATGAACCACGACTTGTACAGCTCACGGTACGACTCCCGTACCTCCGCCTCGGACACCTCACGTTCCTCGGCAGGCTCGGGAGCGGTCGGTTCCAGGTTCATTATGTACTGCGCCGTCCACGAAGCTGCCGGGCTGTCCGGCAGGGCCGTGAACCCCATGTAGCTCTTGAGCGCATCGTTCGCTGTCTGGATGTCGTCGGCGGTCATCGCTCCGTCGGCCCGAATCGTTCTGGCGACGTTCGGGTTGACAGCGTGGAGAATGGCGAAAGCCTCATCGTTGTCGTACAACCTCAACCCGGCTTTGAGCCGACCGGCAATATCGGTGAACACTTTGCTCTGTAGGGTTCCCCGCACCCCGGTTGACGGCCCTGCGGGCCGTATCACGGCCCCGGTTGTCTCGTCTACCTCGCCTTCCTCCCAGATGATCGGGTCTAGTTGATTCAGGGCGTCGGCGACAAAGAGGATGTTCTCCCACGGGACGTCTTCCTCCACACCGGCGATCATCGCCGAGTTGACCTGGCCCTGAGACGCCCATGAGAGGTAGGTCTGCATCCGTGTTATCGCATCGGTGGGGACAGCGACCGCTTTGCCGGGGCTGCCATCCTCGTTGGTAGTCCAGATGACCGAATAGTCCAACGCTTGTTGTGGGGACGCCATGTCCCAGATCGTCGTTGCGTCCTTGATGTTGAGCTTGTTGATCTCCTCCGAGGTCCTCGCCCAGTCCCAGTCCACCCCCGAGGTGTTGTAGTAGTCCCCAGTGGCCGGGTCTACCTGGCCGGCGAAGTACGCCCTGCCGGCTTCATGGAGTTGATCTCGAACGTCCTCGTCGAGCACCGGGACCTGAGTGAACGCCATCTGGTCAGGGTCCCATTGTCGCACCCCGGTGACGTGACCCCGGGACCGGAGGATCTGATCCAGAACTGCCGGGTAAGTGGCTTCTGTGCTACGGGCACCCCCTTGCACGACGGTGCCCGATTGGATGTACACCTCCTCGATTTGGGCGTAGTCGAGGTTGCCGACGGCGGAGGAACCGATGATGCCGACGGCTTGGAGCCACAGCTCCTGAGCGAACTCGTCGGAACCAGGAGCGAAGCCACTGTTTTCCGCTTGCATCTTGATGCCATCGAACCAAGATTGGATGTCGCCTTCGTTGTTCGGGTCGGAGAGCCAGCTTTGGAATGAGGCGTCATCCAGTTGACCGGCGAGGATCTGGCTGATGGTCGCCGGGTAGTTGGTCGGCGACGAAGCCCACACGCTGTTCAGGAAGGTCCTGGCATCGAGAATGGTGGTACCACCAGGCACCGGGAGTATGGGTTGGATTATGGCTGTCATCAGTCTCTCACTGTCTCAATCGGGCCGAATGTCCGGCGTAGGAACTGCCAGTATTTGTTCTTGAACACGGCGTCGTCTTGCGCCCATTCACCAGCCAGGTCAAGGATGCGCTCGATGTCTTCGATCGGGATGTAGTCAAACTTCCGGTACCGGGCTTTCAGATTCTCGACCCGGTCGATCAGATACCCCATCCGCAACGAACGGCCCTCACCGTCGGTGCTGTGAGCTTCCGGTATCCCGCCGAACACGTCCGGGTTGGCCTCCTTCCACTGTCGGAAGGCGCCCCGGTGACGGTCATATTCGTGGTCCCGGGTGATGGCGTTGAAGACCACGTCGTCGTAGTACGCCTCCCTGTACCCGGCGTACTGGTCCTCTATCTCGCCCCTGAACTCCCGGAGTTCCTGCTCCAAAGCCGGGAAGGAACTCAGCATGTCGATCCCTGTGCTGTTCGGGTAAGCGGCTCGGATCCGCATGTCGATGTTTCGTTTCTTCTCCTGGATCAACGCAAAGCCGAGAGTCGCCTCGGCTTCAGCGGTCCGACCAGAGCCGCCGAACAGGACGTGCCCCTGCGACCGTGCGTCCTCCATGAGGCCGGCCATGTCGTTGTACAGGGGCAGCAGCCGGCGGGTCAGCTTCTCGTAGTTGGCTATGCCCTGCTCCGAAGCGACGGTCACCCCCACGGCCTGCGGCATGAACAGGTTGAAGATCCCGGTGTTGCGGCCGGCCATCAGGGCGTAGTTCTGCATCTGATCTGTGGTGCCGGCCGCCATCGGGGTCGAGTTCCAGAAGTCGATGAGCGGTCGGATGGCGCCACCGAACTCGCCGGGAGTGATCCCGTAGGCGAAGATGTTCAACCGTTGGAACCGGTGGAGGAGCGGAATGTGGTCTTTCCACATCTGGTTCAGGTCGTACTCGTCGTCGAGGAGCTGGTAGGCCCTGACCGCATCGTGCATCAGCGCCGCCCGGGACCAGTCCTGCGACAGGAACTTGGCGGCGTGGCCTGCGGATTTCTTCATAAACGAGAATGGGAAGAACACTGCGTTGACAGTCATCTCAGCTGCCGAACGGGGTTTCGTCCCGTAGGTGAACGCTGAACGGGCGATCTCGTAAGCCTTCGCTTTGTTTACGCCGTGGATAAGGGTCAGGTCGGCGTACATGGACGCCATCCACTCGGTGGTGTTGAACCCGGCGATGCCGACCTGACGGAACCGGGCGGACCCGGCCTCTAGGGCATCGAAGTCGAAGTCCATGCGTTTCATGGCCTGCGAGCCGAAGTCGTTGACCACCTGATCCCATTCGGTCATCGCTGTGGCCTTGTGACCGTCGGTGACCTTGTTTCCCTTGCCGGCTAGTTCCTTCGCCCGGGTCTTCCTCCATTTGCTGGGGGAGATGTTCCACCGGAGGCCACCTCGGGCGATCACCGACTCGGGCACGTCGCCGATCTGGGCGAGGACCATGCCTTCCGTGTACCTGGACAGGTCGAAGATCGGCGACAGGGAGAACCGGAAGTAGTCCCGGAGGGTCGCCAAGTCGTCGAACATGAACGCCCAGTGCTGTCTTGACACTGAAGCGTCAATCGCCCGGGCCCCCGTCTGGATTGGGGCGGTGGCTGTCTTCAAGGCTCTTTGCAACCGGTTGAGCTGGTCCGGCGTCTTGGAGGCCCACATGCTGCCGGACATCATGGCGGTGCCGGTTTGCACCCCGGTGTGCTTGAACCCGCCCAGCCACCGTGGGGCGGAGGCGACGAACTTGCCGCCAGCCATCCGGCCGCCAACAGCGGCCGAAAGGGCAGCGATAAAGCCGGTCGGGGTGACGTCGTCGCCGGACAGTGGGTTGCCCTGCTCCGGGTTGAACTGGTAATAGCCGAGAGTCCCTGCGGCACCGCCGCCTGCTGTGAACGTGGCCCGGGTCGCCAAAGAGCGGCCTTTCTGAGCCAACCTGAGGGGCCTCGACGCTATCTGTTGGCCGACGACGGTCCGGCCGAACAGGCGCAGAGCGTTGGTGAGCACTGGGGAGGCTTGCAACTTGTCCATAGCGGCAACCGGGGTGCCTCGGACGGTTCGTCCGATTGTCCTAGCGCCTTTCAGGCCACGGTAGATGCGGACCAGTTCGTCGTCAGAAAGCGCCTTGCCGGCCATGTAGGCAGAGTCCTTCAGCTTGTCCACGGCGTTCTTCCACACCCACG
>VTLG01002550.1_pt1 | contig 26146 bp, 46 predicted proteins | sample 4694571 | NCBI WGS metagenome assembly VTLG01 (sample SAMN12604809, study PRJNA352737) | marine metagenome | biome: ENVO:00000447; feature: ENVO:00000209|ENVO:00000569|ENVO:01000036; material: ENVO:00002151; isolation source: viral sequences binned using virsorter ...
GGGCGGGACGCGAAACTACCAATCTTCGTTGCAAAATCTCGCAAAAACGCAAAAAATCTTCCAAAATCTACGCAAAAGTTTCTTATGCCCCGCCAAAAGTTTTTCTTGACAAGACCAGAGCCGCTATGGTATACTATACGGGAGGAGAGGGTGGGAATATCTAGACAAAGTAAGGGCGACGAACAAAAAACACGCGCGCTTGGCCCACTTTGACACTTAGTTTTAGCACTTATAGGCGCGCAAGCGCGCTTTTTCTACTTTTGTAAATTTCAGTTTGGCACTTTGGCGCAGAACGCATCGGTTTTGCGCATTTTATATGTGGTTTTGTGCTATAAATACTCCGCTATCCCTTAAATAACCCCGCCAAATACCCTAAATGACTGTGAAACAGTCGCTAATGACCTGAATTTAAAAGACTTTTACCCTAATTATTTTATGCGTGGCATCAAATATGTATTGACAAATCTTAAAGGCTGTGGTAAAATGGGCGCAAAGCGCCCTTATAACCAAAAGTTATAAGGGCGTTGCCGTTAGATTAAGTCGTTGACGAATTTGATTGTGTCAATGTTGGCACGAAGCAAAGAGTCAGCGATTTTCTTGTCCACACCTTTAGCTACGATTTCAGCGTAAAGGTCTTTTTTAGTGGCTTTTTTAGTTTTTTCCATTTTGACCTCTCTAAATTATGTGTATATAATAGGGGAAAAAGATGTGCTTGTCAAAGAATTAATTATGCTAAGCAGAATATTTATTATAACAAATCGGTATAAGAAAATTGTTGACAAGCATGAAAAAATGTGATATAATACCAGGGTGGGTCAGGGGCTGAGTTGGAAGAAGACCTGTGGATAACCTGTGGATAAGTGGAAACCAAGAAAGTACACTTTAAGACTTCAGTTTGACACTTATATAGGCGCAGGCGCCACTAGTAAAAATTTCAGTTCAGCACTTAGGCGCCGATAGGCGCAGTAAAATTTTTTTGGAAATCCCAAATGAGAGTCATTCTCATCTGGGATTTCGCTCGGGCAAGGTTAAATCCAATCGACTGCATATCTAGGCGTTATTCCTAGTTTCATTCCAGCGTTTAGATTTTCCCATTTATCATCATATAAATATTTTTGTCTGCCTTGTGTCCATTTCAAGTTAAGAAATTTTTTCATTCGATTATATTTGAAAGTGTCATCTTTATCCGAGCAATTCTCAGGTCTTGAGATTATGGAATGGTAAGGAATTCCCTTATCATGCAAATAATCTAAATCATCTTGAGATAATGTTCGGGCAGTAGTGATAACAATATAATCTCCCTCTAAATATCTTTTCTTAATATGTAAAGCAAGGTTATCTAAAATTTTATCTTTGAAGATATTTTCCCTTGTTGTATTTTTTAGCCAATAGTCCAATGACAGAGCGTTCGGTTTCCCAAACGCATTCTGTCTATGGTTGCTATCGACAATCGTTCCATCGATGTCTAAAAATACAATGTTGTAGTTTTTTCTTAGTGGTTTCATATAAATCCATAGTTTAACAAAATTAAAAAAACAATTAACCATATAATGCTAAAAGTTATCCCAATGTATTTGCTCATTTTCCTATTCTCCAAAAAAAGAAAAGTAGAACACAAGCAGTTAAACCTAGATATATAAATCCAAGTGCAATTAAAAAGTCCATAATCTTTTTGGTTGCGACAATGACCAATTCTGTATTCTTAGGAATTAGTCATTGTCTAGTTAAAAAAAGGCATGGTCTATCAATTAGACCATGCCACCTTTGGCAAGGTTAAACCCTTTTCTGTTTCGCTTTTTTCTCTTTCAAGATTTTGCGATAGGCTCGTATTGTGGTTAATACATGAGCGTTCATTTGCTTTGGTGAGCAAAAGTACCATTCTGTATAACCTGAGCCAAGATTTTTATCATTAACCTTTTCAACACCCTTGATTTTTAAAACCAAGTGCAATAGCTTTTCCAAGCTATCAGCATTAAATCGGAAATGACGATAATCTATAGAAATATCTTTTTCCTTGCCCTTGAGTTTTCCTGAGAAGTTGAATTTAGAAATTCTGTATTCTAAATCATCTTCAGTATAACCACCCTTAGTGATAGTATCAGGTCGTGATATTTCTCCCTTTGGATAGTTAGTCAAGGAAACAACATACAAGCATTTTGAAGATAGCTTTTCGCTAATCTGTTCAAATAAACTCAATGTCTTTTCTCCAGTTATGGCTCGGCATTTGAAAATGGTAGCCGAGCCTTTAACCATATTAAACGAGAAAATCTTGATGATGATTTCGTATGTACGAAAGCACAATCTCGATTTTATGTAAGATGACAAAGTTTCCTCTGTCTGAATAAAAGGTGTGTTCCTCTTCTAAATATCTTACATACCATTTGACAGCGTAGTAATCATGACCAGCTACCCATAAGGATACATAGTCTTTGATTTCCGAAACAGTTGCTTTTGCAACATCGGGATAATCAATTACGCTATCGCTAGGTTTTATAGGTTTCTCCTCGTCAGTAGACATCATCAAAACCTTTTCGTTTATTTCCCCAAATCTCGATGAATTTTACAAATTGCTCTCTCTCGGAGAGTTGTTGCATACCCCAATGGCGTCTTTCCTCTCGATTTAGTTTAGACCAAATCTCAAAGTTTTCGTCAAAGGACAATTCATCATTATAAATAAATGTTTTATCCATAATAATCTAGGTTGTGCCGAGCATTGAAAAAGGTTGCTCGGCTTAACCTTATTAGCTAGGAAGTCTGTTAATCATTCCTAGCCACCCATAATTACCTTCTATTTAGAGTCTAACAATATCTTAATCTGAATTAGATTTTCGATATTCGTACGCTCTAAGCTAGTAAGGTTGAAAGAGTCAGATAATTCTGCAATCTCTCGTATTAAAACCTTCTTAGAAGGTTTCTTTTCCTTTTGCTCGCTCATGAGTTTTGTACCTCGCAAAAAGTTGGGAACATCTGAGAGCGTGTTCCCTTCGCTCATATTGTTAAAGAAGTTTATCTAAATTTAACAATGCCCAAGCAATACCGACCAATACGAAACAATCAAGAATGATTGAGTATATAAAGTAAGCAAGTCCAACATAAGATGTTATCTCTCGTCTTTCCTTTATAACGAAAGGCACATTGGCTTTATTCAAGTTTTCAATGTGCCTTTCCTCGTATTCAGTTTCGATATATTTTTTCTTCTCGAAAATTCGCATCAGCTAGAGAGTGCTAAATCTCTAATGCGAGTTATTCTGTCGGAAAAAATTACACGCCCATGCTTTCGCATTAGCTTGTCAAAATTTGAAATGACAAGTCTTGCTTTGCATTGGTGTCTGCGTAGGTATGAATGAAAACCGATAGCGAGTTTTTCGTCTTGAAAACAAAAGATGTTTTCAAGTTCGTTTCCCTCGTAGAGTTCCACACACCACACAGTATCTTTTTCTTTAGTAGTCATAAAACCACCTCTCAAAAAAGTGGCTCGGCATTTAGGAAGGTAGCCGAGCCTTAAACCCTATGAAAAGAATAAAATTCTTATTAGCATTGAGCCATTAAGAAATATTCCTGTCATATTCCCGATAGTGTACACCACATCTCTTTGGACATACGCTCTATATTGATAACAACATAGACCAATGACCAAGAAAAAAGGTAGTGTCCAATGTGGGAATTGCCCTGAAAAGTGGCTCGGTAATAATGCCCCTTGAACAAGTACCATACCGAAGTATGCTATCTTATCTTCAAGTTTCATAACCTTGCCATTGATTGAAGAAATCAATTTTTGCTTTTCAGATTTTCCCAAGTCCGAAATAAATTTCGGTGGTCTATCTTTTTGCATGAATTAACCTCATATGAAAGTAATTAAAATTTGAAAGCAATCTAGTGTTTTCTTTGCTTTCCCTTTCCTTGTTTTAACCTGCCCTATTAATGCAGTTATCTCCGAAAGACCGAGCCAATCTTTTTTTCTTAGGTCGTGTTCTCGTTGCCGACAAATTAATAATACAGGTTTCACAGGAAACAACAATAGAATTCCTGAAAATTCATAAGCATATTCCTCAAAGTTATAAGAACAAAAAGTTATAAGGAGGGCGGTTCTTAGACCTAAAAGTTATATGGCTCGCTGGACACACCTTCATGTACTACTTTGGAATTTTTCAAAAACTCGTTTTATACTCGGCGAACTCATCAGTGATGATAACATCATGAAAATAGTGCTTGACATTTGATTTCAAAATTGATATAATACAAATTATGAGTAAAGAAATATCAACCAGAATAAGTCCTGAAGGACTCGAGATTGCGAATGCTTATCTACAACTAGGTAGTGTTCAGTTAGTTTCATCACACCTAAATATTGATGAAGCAGAAGTCTCAGAGTTTCTAGGAAAGAGAGAAGTAAAAGCGTATGTAGACCAAGTCTTTTTAGACACTGGATATAGAAACCGCTTTAAACTTGGACAAGCTCTGGATAGTTTGATAGAGAAGAAGCTGGAGGAGGCAGAAGAATCCGAAATATATAGTAATAAAGATTTAGCAGACTTATACGCACTAGCACACAAAATGCGTATGGACGAGATGAAAGCTCAAACTGAATTGGAAAAGGCAAAAGCGTCACAGATAAAAACACAAAATAATGTACAAATAAACGCGGAAGTTCCATTTGGTCAGGGCAACTATGGAGAATTAATGAAAAAACTGCTAGACAAAAAATAATTTATGATAAACAGTATTATTGGAGTTCTAGGATTATCACTTTTTGCTTGGGGACTTATAGGGATTTATGTACTAACAGACGACCCTTTTAAAAAACCAAAAATTGTTGAAATCTTAAAGATACTCAAAGATTAAAAGAACAAAAACAAAATGGGAGAAATATTTACATTAGTCGCAGAGTTAGGCTTGCCTATTGCTGGGGCTATCACTATGGCTTATTTTATTTTTATTATCATGAAGCAACTTATGAATAATTTGGTTGCAGAAATAAAAGTAATAGAAGGCATCTCACAAATGCTCATTACTCGAGCGACAGTCATGAACAATGATATAATTAGGATAGATACTTCAGTATCATCAGTTCTTGGCTTATCCCCTGATTTAGATAGAATAGCGAGAGCACAAAACTTCGTAGAGGACGGAAAGATAGACGCTAGGAGAGACTAGTGGATATTGTATATTTAATAGAAACCTTTGGATTTGAGGTAGTCATGATAATTGGTCTTGGCTATTTTGTATTTTTTGTGTGGCAAACTATAACTAAGACTATAAACCCCGCTTTGGTTTCAATGAAAGCAACAATTATAAGACTAACTGACCAACTTAGGTTATTAGACCAAGACATGATTCGATTACAACAAAAAGTAAATACTGTAACTGAATTGAGAGAAGAAGGAAAACTAAATGAAGAAGCTCTTAATACTTCTAATACTAAGTCCGACACTAATAAGTGACGAAATAGTACAAAAATTTAAAAACCCTTCCTTTAGTGGACAGGGTACTTCTGCACATTATCTCACAATAGAAAATCAAGAAAAGTCACGAAAAGAAAAAATACAAGATGATATTGAGGCAGCACTTAAAGCAGAACTTAGAGCAGGAGAGAATACTACTCTTGCAAAATTTGTAAGAAACTTAGAAAGTAGAATATATGCACAACTATCAAAACAACTTGTTGATAATATGTTTGGTAATGAAGCAGATGTAAATAGTGGTTCATTTGAACTTGAAGGAAATCTTATTGATTATAATAGAGGACAACAATGTGATGAAGATGGCATTTGTGTAGATGCTATAATTATGACTATTCAAGATTCAGAGGGTTCATCTACTGAAATTGTTATTCCTATAGGCACTGGAGGATTTTAATGAAACTTCTGAGCATACTGCTAGTTTTACTACTTGCTAGCTGTGCAAGTATTCCATCTATAACTGACTCTTGTGATAAAGGTATAATGAAAGAGGCTGGTGTATGTATTGAAGAACCAGAAATAGTTAAACTTCCTACTTACAAACAATTATTGGAAATAGCACCAGCAGAAGTAATGCCAGTGGTTGCAGTTTACAACTGTGAAGATTTAACTGGACAAAGAAAAAGAAGAGATAGTTTAGCTGATTTTAGTACTGCAGTAACTCAAGGTTGTACAGAATTATTAATTGATGCATTAAAAACAGCAGCTGGTGGAAAGTGGTTTAGAGTTGTAGAAAGACATGGTATTGACCACTTAGTAAGAGAAAGACAAATTGTAAGAAGCACTCGTGAAGAGCACGATGAAAATAAAGGATTACAACCTTTACTATTTGCAGGTATTATAATAGAAGGTGGCATAATAGGATATGACACAAATATTACAAGCGGTGGTAGAGGAGCAAGAGCATTAGGTATTGGACATACAACAACTTATAGAAAAGATGTCGTTACTTTTAGTTTACGAGGAGTAAGTGTTCTCACAGGAGAAATACTACTTAATGTTCAAACAAAGAAAACAATTCTATCGGTAGGAACCGGATTTGATGTATTTAAGTTCGTAGACACAGACACAAATCTAATAGAGATAGAAGACGGTGTCGCTGATAATGAAAGCGTAACCGTAGCAGTTCGTTCGGCCATTGAGGCCAGCGTTGTCGCAATGATTCGTCAAGGCGATGACAGAGGCTTTTGGAAATTCCAAGAGCAAGGAGAAAACGATGAATAAATTATGTGCACTAATTGTTCTGGCTTTTTCTGCGTGGGTGTTAGCTGATGCTACAGATAACGAGATTTTTCTTGAACAATCTGGGGACACTTTAACCTTAACTATTGACCAAGTAGGTTTCGGTAATAAGTTTTGTGGTACTATATCAAGTGGAGCATGCGCAAGCGACATGATGATAACAGGAAGCAACATTACATTTAACGTAGACCAAATTGGTAACTCAAACCAGTTATATGGGCCTATCGTATTAAGTAACTCTAATATTGATATGGTATTTACTGGTGATAGCAATGTTTATGATTGGAATATCGGTGGTAATTCTGCAGCAAGTAACTTAGACTTAGATTTAACAGTTACAGGTAGTTCTAATAGTTGGAATGTAGATATTGGTGCTAACCAATCTGCTACTTTCTTAAACTATGATTTAACACTAACAGGAGATTCAAATGTATTTACTACAGTTGTTGATTCTAGTAATGTTAAATGGGACTGGACTATTACAGGTGGAAACAACGATATTAACACACTACAAAAAGATGCAGACCAACTTTTAACAGCAGAACTTGATGGAAGCGATGCAAATATTGACATAGTTCAACAGTCAGGCACGTGCCCACAAGGTACTTCAAGCTGTTCAGGCATAATTAACCTTGATATAACTTCAGATGATGCGACAGTTACTATCAATCAAAAAGATTCTGGCGATTAGTCTATTTTCAAGCATAGTATATGCTGAAAAGGTAGGTGATATCACAGAACAGTCTGGTAACGGAGCAATCTCAAGACAGACACAAGAGTTTGTTGCCGAAGTCGGAAGTGGAGTAGAATTTATGGACTCCCTGATGACCGGCAACGGACGAATGGCTGTAGAGTTCTTGGACGACTCACAAATTAGAATCACCGAGAACTCCACAGTAGTCATAGACCAATTTGTTTATGATGCAAACCCAGACAACTCCAAAATGGCGTTGTCTTTTGCTAAAGGAACAGCACGATTTATTAGTGGTTCCATTGGCAAAATGAAAAAAGAAAATATAAAATTAAAAACTAATACCGCAACAATAGGTATTAGAGGAACAGATTTTACAGTAACTGTAGATGAATTAGATAGAACTTTAGTAATACTACTTCCAGACAAAAATGGAGAATCATCAGGAGAAATAACAGTTACTAATGAAGGAGGAACTGTAACTTTAAACCAAGCGTTTCAAGCTACTATAGTATCAACGATATCTAGTCCTCCAGCAAGTCCTGTGCAAATTGAAAATATTACAGTTGCACAGATTGATAATTTATTTATAGTAAGTCCACCTGAAGAAATACAACAGGTACAAGAAGAAGCACGAACAGAAAATAGCTCGAATAATATTTTGACAGCGGACTTTTTAGAATTTAATGAATTAGAAAAAGATTATTTGGAAGAAGAAAAGGATTGGAGTTTTTCAGAGCTTGATATCAATTTACTAGATGTTGATTTTTTACAAGATTTACTACTAATTATAGAAGAATCAGATTTACTTAGTAGAAAGTCTGCTGAGGGTTTTGATGGCATAATGATTGAAGGAACTCAACCAGGACTTGACCCAGATACACAATATAATACTATTATTGAGGATACAGGTTTTATTTGGTTTTATCGACAAGTTAATGGTATAATTAGTATAAGAATACCAATAGATTCAAATGCTTATATTAACACAGTTACAGACCAAAAAGAAAGTATCATAACCGTAGGAGACGGAACTTCTGCAATGATTACGATAACACAAGTACAATGAAAACATCAAAAAATATTTACAAAAATTATATCTGCCGAGCAACTTCTTCGGTACTTTTATTAGTAAATTTACTTATATCTAAAGTACTAAAAAATGCCGTAAATAAAATAAGTGTAAATAACAACTTAAATTCAAAAATTTTACATATATGTTATGTAAATTCAAATTTTCGTGAAATGAAAAATTTATGTGACTTGAATGATAAAATGGTTAGGAGAGAATAGAAATATTACAAATACAATTATGGATTTTAATAAAAATACAAAATACTTTTTAATAGGTGGGTGGAGTTTATTTTTCCTTCTAATATTAATCTCTGATAATCTATATGCAGGGGATAATCATGTACATATTGAACAAGTCACTAGTGGAGATGATTTAGATTTAACTACTAATCAAGTTGGTACAAATAATGAAATACGCTTTTCAATAGACCATAATAATAACACCTTTAATTTACAGCAGTATGGAGCAAATAATAAAATATCTTGGGTTCCTTATTGGGGTTCAGGTAAAAGTTGGGGTGGAGATGTTGATGGTGTATCAAATACTTTAAATGTAGAGCAGCATGATGGAGCTACATATGGTGGTCATATCTGGGGTAATTCAAATCAGGTAGACATATATCAAAATGGTACTCATACTCATTATTTGGATATTCATGTAGATAATGTAGACCACGACGTATGGCAAGAGGGTAGTGGAAGTCATTATTCACATATTTACTACTATAATACTTCCGACGATTCAAATACTAATGTAACGCAAAAAGGAAGCGGAAGTCATAGTGCTCAAATAGTTTTAAGAGGAAATAAACCTACTACTTTGAATTTAACTCAAAATAGTTCAATTAACAAAAGCTACTCAGTAACACAATACTGTGTTACAAATGGTGGCTGCAACATATCGGTGACACAACAATGAAATACTACTTATTTATAATTTTACTACTTTCCAGTTTTATACTTGGAGATACAACAGCAAATGTAGGATTAACTTTAGTTGATGATGACATTACTTTAAATACTAAAATAACGCATAGCGCAGAAAAAGGAAACTGGCAAACAAATTATCAAACTAATTATATTTACAAAAGAGTTGATGGTAAGGAAAAAGTCAATGATTTATACTTTCAAGTTAAACAAAATTATAAGCTAACAGATAAAAGTTATGCACTCGGAGTAGTGCAACTAGACTATGACAAACTTAGACCAAACTATACTTTAAGAACTGTACTAGGTGCTGGGTATGGATATAAATTACTAAAAACAGATAACTGGAAAATTAGTAATGAAGTATCACTTGCATACTTAAATAGTAGTTCAAATGAATTAATTGTTAGAAATAGTTTATGGATTTCTTATATATTCTCAGAAAAATTTAATATTACTAATAAACTATTATATGAATCAGGAAAGGACATGTACTTAAAAAATGAAACTTCATTAATGTACAAACTAACAGACAAAGTATCGCTAGGGGTATCTAATACCTATACTGATAGTGTAGAGTCTAAAAATATTTTTACTCTAAATGTAGGAGTTAAGTTATAATGCCAGTTAGAAAAGTAAAAGGTGGCTATAGATGGGGTAAGTCTGGAAAGATTTACAAAACAAAGAAAGAAGCTGAAAAGCAAGGCAGAGCAATATACGCATCAGGTTATGGCAAAAAGAAAAAGAGACCCAAGAAAAGGAACAGGTAAGAAACCAAAAGGTTCTGGAAGAAGATTATATACTGACGAAAATCCTAAAGATACCGTTAGGATTAAGTTTGCTACTATGAAAGACGCTAGAGCAACGGTCAGAAAAGTAAAAAGAGTTCGTAAATCATATGCTCGTAAGATTCAAATACTTACAGTAGGAGAACAAAGAGCTAGAGTTATGGGAAAGAAAACTGTAGCTTCTATATTTCGAGCAGGAAAAGCTAGTTTAAGGAGGGCAAACAATGCCAAGAAAAACAAGACGAAAAAAGCGAGACCCAAGACTCGCAAGAGCAGGCGTTAGAGGTTTTAATAAACCAAAAAGAACACCTGGTCACCCAACTAAATCACACATAGTTGTTGCAAAAGTTGGAGATAAAATTAAAACTATTCGCTTTGGACAGCAGGGAGCTAAAACTGCGGGTAAACCTAAAAAAGGTGAGTCTGCAAGAATGAAAGCTAAACGAAAGTCTTTCAAAGCAAGACATAGAAGGAACATAGCCAAAGGAAGAATGTCTGCTGCATATTGGGCAGATAAGGTTAAATGGTAGTAGTTCAAGTTCTATTTTGACCAACGAAAAATAGCACTTGACAATCAACTATATTTTTGGTATAATTACAATTAAAAGTAAAACTTTAAGTTTACTAAGAAGGAGATAAAGCAATGGACGCCGATGAAGTGGCACTAGAACTTGCAAAGCATGAAGCTGTCTGTGCGGAAAGATGGAAAACTGCATTTAACCGCTTTGATAATATAGATAAACAGGTAACCAGAATAGAAACTATTATGATTTCTACTGCTGGTTGTTTGCTTGTTGGTGGAGCAGGTTTAATTATTACTTTATTTAATCTATTGTAGGAGAATTATATGTTAGATACTATTTTTTGGGTACTTGTAGGACTATTTATTGGGTGGAATCTTCCACAACCTACTTGGGCTAAATATGTACAGACAATGATAATGGGCTGGGTATCTAAAGTATCAAGCATGGTTAAAAAAGGCGAGTAATTCTCGCAAGATATGGAACAAACGACATGAAATCTAAAAAAGAAAAGGCAAAAGTTTATGAAAAAGACGGATTCTGGACATACGATGGTGCCATCGCTGGATATAACACCAAAGAGAACGCAGAAGCAGCATTGGAAGCAGGTAAAAAGAACTCATCATGAACGATATAAAATTTGTTTAGAGTGTGAACACCTAAACAAGTTTTGGAAATTTTGCAACCTTTGTGGTTGCTTCATGCCCCTCAAGACTAAACTTCGATGGGCAGAGTGTCCTGACGAGCCCCCTCGTTGGACTTAGGAGACAGTAATGCCCTATCATAGCGGAAAAAAGAAAAAGAAGAAAGGTAAGAAAAAGAGGAAATAATTATGCCAATGCACAGAAGAAAGAAAAGAAATGGTGCTAAGAAAGGCGGAATGAAACCTTGTCTTACAGCAAAACAAAAGAAGTTACCTAAACCACTTCAAGCTGCAATTCGTAAGAAGAACAGACCTTGTAGATAATGCCTAGACATACTAGAAAGCGAAGAAGGAAAAGCGCTAAGAAAAAGAGACCTGTACCTACTAATAAAGCTCTTTATGCTCGAGTGAAAGCCGAAGCAAAAAGGAAGTTTAAGGTATACCCTAGTGCTTATGCAAATGGCTGGTTAGTAAGAACATATAAGGCAAGAGGTGGCAGATATAGAATGGGATAATGGCTAAGAAACGAAAAAGTCTAACTAAAAGACAACAAACTGCAATGCGCAGACATCGTAGACACCATACCAAGAAACACATGACTCTTATGAGAAAACTTATGCTAGAAGGAAAAACTTTTATGCAAGCTCATAAAGTAGCCATGCGTAGAGTCGGAAGATAATGGCAAAACCAAAAGGTGGATTAACTACTTGGTTCAAAGAGAACTGGGTAGACATTAGTCGTAAAAAGAAAAATGGTAAACACCCACCTTGTGGTCGTAAAAAAGCGAGGACAGCAAGAGGAGGATATCCCAAGTGTGTACCTCAGCGAGTAGCGGCAAGAATGACCGCAAATGAGAAAAAGTCGGCAGTCCGTAGGAAAAGAGCAAAAGCTCAAGGCGTTGGAGGGAAACCCACTAATGTCAAAACGTTCACTAAGAGGAGGCGCCGAAGAAGGAGATAACATGCAAGAGTTACTAGATGAGATTCGAAGAACTCATGAATTGGTAGAAAAACTTCAAACCAAATATGAACAGAGACTATTATGGAGTAAAGAACTTCAAAAGTCTTTAAAATTAAATAACACAACAGAAATTAAGAGGTTAGTAAATGTTGAAGAAAAGTTGGCTAAAAATTAAAGAATACTTAAAAAAGTTCTGGGACATCATTATTGGAAACGATAAGAACTGGGACGGTAAAGTTGATATTAAAGACGATTTAATAAAAGCAAAAGAAAAAGCGCAAGGCGCTAAGTAACGGAGAGAGCTATGGCTAGACAAGGAGGCTTTTTAAGCGGACCTACTGGTGTTCACAATACTCAAAAAATTCGTAAGCACAAATTGAATCGAGGAGTTACTCGTGATATGAATGCTGCGGCAGGAGTTCCTGTGAATTCGAAAAACCCAAACTCTATGGAATCATTCAGATATTCTGCAGCACCAAAAGCTATCGGACCTAGATTCGGTAAAACTGCAAATCCAAAACGAGCTAGATTCCCTAGAAGAAGAAGATAATTATGGCAGAAACTATACACAAAAAACAAGCATGGCTAGATGAAATGGCAGCTATAGTACAAAAAGATATTACTACTTTAGAAGTACTACAGAGAGCTAGAAAACTGAATAAGAAGGAATCTAACTTCCTACAACTATGTAGTGCTTACCTGTACTTATACAAAATGGCTGAACTCAAGGAATTTTTAAGTCCTGTATTGAGTGAAGATGAAGATGAAACTAATTTCGAGACAATACATTGATTGAACTTAGTAGAAGTGATATAGTTTCTGACTACTTAATGGAGTTTGATAAAGAAGAAAGATTTATCAAACTTCCTATAAATTCCTACTTAGAATTATTAGGAATAGAACCTAATACATCTCAAACTGCACTTATCAATGCAGTAAGTAATCCCAAGTATAGATTTATTTGTGCCTCTGTAGCTAGAAGGCAAGGTAAAACTTACATCTCAAATATTATAGGACAGTTAGTATGTCTTATACCTAATAGTCACGTACTATTAATGTCCCCTAACTATTCACTATCACAAATCTCTTTTGATTTACAAAGACAACTAATTAAACACTTTGATTTAGAAATGTTAAGAGATAATGCTAAAGATAAAGTAATTGAACTTTCTAATAATTCTACTATTCGTATGGGGTCAATCAATCAGGTCGATTCAGTAGTTGGTAGAAGTTATGATTTAATTATTTTTGATGAAGCAGCACTAACTGATGGTAGAGACGCTTTCAATGTAGCACTTAGACCTACACTTGATAAAGATAATTCAAAAGCAATATTTATATCTACTCCTAGAGGTAGAAATAATTATTTCGCTGAATTTTATCATAGAGGATTTAGCGATGAGTTTCCTGAGTGGTGTTCTATAAAAGCTACCTGGCATGAAAATCCAAGAGTATCTGAGCAAGACATTGTTGAAGCAAAGAAAGGAATGTCAGACGCTGAGTTTGCTCAAGAATATATGGCAGACTTTAATGTATTTGAAGGTCAAGTTTGGACATTCAACCATGAACAATGTGTAGCAGATTTATCTGAGTTTGATACTTCAAAAATGGACGTATTTGCTGGACTTGATGTTGGATATAAAGACCCGACTGCATTTTGTGTAATAGCGTATGACTGGGAAGAAGAGAAGTTTCACTTAGTAGATGAGTATCTAAATAGTGAAAGAACTACTGAACAGCATGCCGCTGAAATACAAAAATTAATTGACAAATGGGATATTGATTATATTTATATTGACTCTGCTGCTGCACAAACAAGATTTGACTTTGCACAAAATTATGACATTAGTACTATAAACGCTAAAAAATCAGTACTAGATGGTATAGGTCATGTTGCAGGAGTAATAGATAATGATAAACTTATTGTAAATCAAACTTGTCGTGAATCTCTCATGGCATTAGACCAATATCAGTGGGACCCTAACCCTAATTTATTAAAAGAAAAGCCGAAGCATAATCAAGCATCGCATATGGCTGATGCACTCCGATATGCCCTGTATACGTTCGAGACTACAGCGACAAGTTTTTAAGACCCCTATCAAAAATAACATTTGACATTATATGTGATTTTTGTTATAATTCTAAAAAGAGTAAAAATAATGAATTTAAAGAGAGATTTGGTTAAATATGTTCGAGATAAAGCTAAATCAAGATACCGTAAGAATGATAAATGTTATATCTGCGGTGAAACCGAAAATTTAGATTTTCATCACTTCTTTGGACTGACAGAACTTTTAGACCATTGGATTCAAAAACAAGGTATAAAAGTTGAAACCGAAGAAGATATATTAAGTGCTAGGGAAATATTTATAGAACAGCACGAAAAAGAACTTTACGATGAAGCTGTGACGCTGTGCCATATGCATCATTTACGATTACACTCAATTTATGGAAAACGACCTAAATTAGTCACGGCAATGAAACAAAAAAGATGGGTTGAAAAACAGCGAGTAAAATATGGCGTGGTATGACAGATTTTTAGGTATTGAACGAGAGGAAAAATTAAATCCTTCTCAATATACTATTGCAAGAGACGAAGGTCTGTCGGTAGATACTCGTGAAATAAAATCAAACTATCGTTCAGCTTATGAAGCACTAGAAGTAGTAAACAGAGCTGTGAATATGATAGTTGATGATGTAGCAGAAATACCTTTCTCTGTTAATGCAAAGTTAAGAGGAATGACACCTGTTGCAAAAGATATTAGAAGGTCAAAAGTAGATATACTACTTAATAGAGCACCAAACCCTTTTCAAGATGTTAGTGCTTTTAAAAGAAATTTAATTATCGACCTAATAATAGATGGAAACATATTTATCTACTACGATGGTGCACACCTTTACCATTTACCAGCAGATAAAGTTAAAATCTATACTGACGATAAAACTTTTGTAGAAAAATATGAATTTGATTCAACGATAGAATATTCAGTCAATGAAATAATTCATATAAAAGAAAACAGTTTTAATTCAATTTATAGAGGAGTACCAAGATTAAAACCAGCGTACAGAACAATGGTTCTCTTGGACAATATGAGAAGTTTTCAAGATAACTTCTTTAAAAATGGAGCAGTCCCTGGATTAGTATTAAAAAGTCCAAATACTCTTTCTGAAAAAATAAAAGAAAGAATGTTACAAGCTTGGAGCATGAGATATAATCCTAAAACTGGAGGTAAAAGACCTTTAATTCTTGATGGTGGACTTGAAGTTGATGATTTAACTAAAGTAAACTTTAAAGAATTAGACTTTCAAGAATCTTGCAAAGCAAATGAAAAAGTTATACTAGAAGCACTAGGAATACCACCAATCCTTATGGACGGTGGTAATAATGCTAATATTAGACCGAATCATAGGCTTTATTACTTAGAAACTATACTACCTATAGTTAGAAAAGTAGCATATGCTTTTGAAAGATATTTTGGTTTTGAACTTGCGGAAGATGTAACCAGAATCCCTGCGTTACAACCTGAGTTGAGAGACCAAGCCGCCTACTATGCAACTCTTGTTAATACAGGTATTATTAGCCCGAATGAAGCAAGAGAAGCACTAGGCAAAGAACCAGTTGATGGATTTGATGAACCAAGAGTACCAGCTAATATAGCAGGTTCTGCGGTAAATCCCGAAGAAGGTGGAAGACCACCACAAGACGAGGAGAATATAGATGGCGAATCCTAAAATGAAAACATTAACAACTCTTGGCGAGTATTTTAAAAAGAAAGGAAAAATTCTTTCTATTTCAGAATACCAAGCACAAGATGACGCTCCTGTTAGAGTACAAATAGTTAAAAGAACTTTTAACTCTTGGGCTCGTATGGTCAGCATGTTAAATTACAACTTACCTGAAACGGTAGATGCAATTAACAAACCAAAAGCTGCACCAAAGAAAACAGTTGCAAAAGCTACTAAAAAGAAAGGAGACTAAGTATGAATAAAATATTTCATTATACTTCTACTTTTAAAACTTTAGGCGAACAAGATGATGGTAGTATAGACATTAAAGGGTCTGCTAGTACTAATGGTCTTGATAGAGCTGGAGATATTATCGAAAGCGATGCCTGGACAAAAGGTGGTTTAGAAAACTTTAAAAATAATCCTATTATATTGTTTAATCACGACTATAATAAACCTATTGGAAGAGCAACAGGTTTAGAAGTGAATGACAAAGGATTAGATATCTCAGCGAAGATATCTAAAGCAGCGGGCGATGTTAAAGATTTAATTAAAGATGGTGTCCTTGGAGCTTTTTCTGTTGGTTTCAGAGTGAAGGACGCTGATTATATGACCGAAACCGACGGATACAAGATAAAGGACGCTGAACTTTTTGAAGTTTCTGTAGTATCAGTACCTTGCAATCAGGGAGCAACATTCTCTCTAGCAAAGTCTTTTGATAATATGGAAGATTACGAGGAGTTTAAGAAGAATTTTGTAAAGGCTAACTCAATGGACTCAGCAGACGCTGTTGAAATTGAGCAGCCAAGCGAGGAGAAATCCTCAATTTTGGAGAAAAATATGTCTGAAGACAATAAAACAACTCCTGAAGGCTTTGACCTTGAAGCATTTGCAAAACAAGTAGCAGAAGATACTGCTGCTAAAATTGCTATGCAACAAGCTGAGCAGAAAGCAAAAGAAGCTGCTGAGGCGGAAGAAAAATCTGTTGAGGAAGCTGAAGTGAAGGCTGCTGAAGAAGCAAAGCAGGAAGAACAGAAAACAGTTGTAACATCTGTTATGACTGGAGCAGAAAAGCTAATTTCTGATGTTGAAGATAGAGTTCTTAACAAGCACGAAGATTTAGAGACTGTAATCAAGTCTTTAGAGTCTGACTTAAAAGACAGAAGTGCTGAAATAGAAGCTATGAGAGAATCTAAAAGGGTTTTCTCTGACAGAGGAAATAGTGACTGGAAAAAAGCATTTGAAGCTGACATTATGGACGCAAAAATGCTCGGTCTAGCTACTGGAAAAGGTTTTGAAACTGACTTAGCTAAAGGTGTGATGGAAAAAGTAAATGCCATGTCTGGTGTTGCTGTTTCATCTGCTGATTTTGAGCAAGTTGTTTCAACTAACATTGAAAGAGATATCCAGAATGAATTAGTATTAGCACCTCTATTTAGAGAAATACCAATGACTTCTGCGACTCAAATCATTCCAATCCTACCTGACTCTGGTTACGCAGAATTTACTGCTAACCAAGCTGCTAGTGGTAGTTCACCACATGGTAACTTAGCTCAGAGAGGAGACGCATACAACCCAGGTTCAGCGGGTGGTATCGATATGACTGAGAGAACACTCTCAACTAAAAAATTAATCTCTACTTCCTTTATAGGAAATGAAACTGAAGAAGATGCAATCTTGCCTATTCTTCCGTTAATTAGAGAGTCAATGGTTAGGTCTCACGCTAGAGCAATTGAAAACGCTATCTTAGTAGGAGATGACGCTGATGGTGCATTCGGAACTTCTGGAGCATCTTTTGAAGGACTTTGTCACTTAGCGGCAAACGACTCAAACACTACACAGCCAAGTGGTACATTTGCTGCTACTGACGCTGTTACTGCAGCTGACTTACTAAGTTTAAGAAAAGCAATGGGTAAATATGGTGTTAACCCAAGTGAAGTAGTTTACATAGTATCTCAAGATGTGTACTATGACTTGTTAAACGACGCTGAGTTCCAAGATGTGAACTTAGTTGGTGACATGGCTACTAAGCTAAGTGGTGAAATCGGGCAAGTATTTGGTTCAAGAGTACTTATCTGTGATGAATTCGCTGCTAAAGCTCACTCTAAATTTAACTCTGTAGCTGTATACCCAAGAAACTACGTAATGCCTAGATTAAGAGGTGTTACAGTAGAATCTGACTACGATGTCGCAAACCAAAGAAGAGTCCTAGTGGCTTCTCAAAGAATAGGTTTCTTAGACCTAATCGATGGTGCTGACTCAGTACAAGCTCTTAAATACAAATCTAACTAATAGATTGATATGGCTCGAGGGGAGCCTTATCCCCTCACTTATAATTATGGCAGTATCACAAGGCGGAACAAATTTGATAACATTAGCACAGTACAAAGATTTTGCTGGGCTCAATGGCGTGTCGGAAGATGCGAAATTGAATGTTATCATTCCGTCTGTGAGCCAAGCCGTAAAAACATATTGCGGAACTTCGTTTGTAGACTTTTATAGCTCTGCTAAAACGGAGTTCTTCGATATAAAAGATAATCATACTACTGCAATAATGCTAGATGAAAGTCCAATAGTAACTATAACTTCAGTCCAAGAAAGAGACGGACAAGCCAGTGCATATGTGACCCTCATATCCGAAAATTCTGATGGTAGTGGCAAATATGAATATACTGTAGATGAAGAAACTGATACTATCTTTAGAACTGAAGATACTGCTGATAAAGCTTTTCCGAAAGGAAGAAAGGCAGTAAAAGTAGTTTATAGAGCAGGATACGCAAGTACTCCTGGAGATTTAAAACTAGCACTTTTTGACTTAGTAAAATATTACTTAAAAGATGAAAGAAAAGAAAGACTTTCTATAAGTGGAGCTCAGATTAGTAACCAAGTTACTACCAGCCTAAGAGAAAACATTGGCTTTCCTGACCACATAAAAAGGATTCTTGATTTCTATAAATTATACAAATAATGGCAAAAAATAGATTAGTACAGGAGTATGGACAGGCACTAGATGAAGCTAGAAAAGCTTTTGCAGGTCAATATACTTCGGGAACAGCTACTCAACTAGCTGCGAGTTTATTATCAGAATTTAATATTGGAGGAGCTAGAACTCTAGAAGGAGTTAAAAAAGGAATGTCAACAGTTCTTGCACAGTTAGAACAAGGAGATAGAACTGAATTAGAACCATATAATACAGATGCAATATGGAATAATATTATAGTAAAGCTAGTTAAAAATGCAAAAACAACAAAAGGACAATCTTTAGGGTTTCAATTCAATCCCATATCTGAGTTTAGAGCAAATCCTCTTAAAGGAATTGGACAAAAACCTATATTTTATTTACGTAGAAGTCCTAATAATTTAATTAGCTTACTTACTTTATCCTCTACTACCAGAGTAGACGAAATAATAAAAAGTATAGTAGAAAAATTTGCCAACCAAGCTTATGATGAGTGGAATGATTATGTATCACTTGAAGAAGGTAAAATAGGAATAGCAGGTCGTATACCAGGCGGTAAAAAGAAGAGTGGTCAGCAAGAATTATCATTTGAAGACAAGGATGCTAAAGTTCTTAGTCGTGCAGCTATGGATAGATTAGCAAAAGGTGCTGGTAAACCTGGAGGAGAAAGAGGAATAAGTCCACGAGATAAATTCAGACGAGAAGGATTTAAACAAGAACATGGATATAGTACTACATCAGCTTTATTTGCATTAGATTCTCTTAAAAGTAGAACTTTTAGCGTAGGAGTGAACAGTATTGAACTTGATACGGTAAAAGTTGACGAGTTAGTTAGTCCTCCAGACATAAACTGGCAACAAGAAGTTAAAAAAAGTGGAAAGTTTGGAGCAGTAGCAGAATATTTTATTACTTTTGGATTTGGAAAAAATCCAATATTAGATACAGATATAAGTAATATAAGAAAACAAGCTTTACAAATCTATAAACAAAAAATAGAAGAAAAAGCAAAAACATTAACAGGTCCTTTTAAATTTTCACTAAAAGCAAGTAAACCTCTTGATGAACAATTTAGTGAAAATGCAGTTGATATTATAGCAAAACCATTTAAAAGTAGGAAAAAAAGTAAAAATAAAAAAGTAACACTTAAAGTAACAGCAAAAGGATTAAAAAGAAAGAAAAGAAGAGAAAAAGTACATACAGGAAAGAGAATAAAAAAACGTAGTAAAACTATAAATGTTGCTGTTGCAGCAACTATGGCACGAGCAGGAACTAAAGGTAGACCAAAACCTAAAGGAGGAACAAAAGATACTGCTAATGTTCTTAAAATAAGAAATCAAATTAATGCAAAATTAGGAAGTGAAATTAAAAGAAATATGGGAAGACCCGCATTAATAAATCAAACTGGAAGATTTGCAGAGAGCGCAGAATTAGTTAGTTTAAGACGAGGTCCAGGAAGTTTAATTGGAGAATATACTTATCAACTTAGACCATATGAAACTTTTGAAAATACAGGAGACAGAGAATGGCCTGCAGGGTATAATCCAAAACCGCTTATTACAAAAAGCATAAGAAACTTAGCAGTAGGACTTGTCGACGATAAATTTACACTCAGGAGAGTATAGTGTCTACAGAGTATAGAACAAAGCGAAGAAAGATTGTAGACGCTTTAGTAGAAAAGATAAAATTAGTAAATGGGCAGCACCCATATAATTCAAATATTTTTAATAATGTCTCAGGACGATTAAAATTTTTAGATGAAATTGAAGAATTTCCAAAAGTCTGTATTATAGCAGGCGATGAAGTTAGAGAGTATCAAACAGCTGGCTTCAAATGGAGATTCTTAACTTTAAGTATTAGAGCATATGTTCGTAATGAAGAAGATGCTCAAGAAGAATTAGCAACGTTATTCGAAGATATCGAAAAGATTGTCGATGAAAACGATGCTTTAGTGTACGACACTAGCGTAATACCTAATGGAACTACTACTTCAATGACAATTGATAGTATTAGTACTGATGAAGGAGTAATTGCTCCTTTAGGAATCGGAGAAATGTTAGTTACAGTACGATATTAAGAAACGGCTAAGCAGATAAATATCTAGCTAAGCCCTTTCAATGTGATAGGAGATAAAAATGGCACTTAATCTATCAAGAAATACCAAGGTATACGTCAGTTCAGTAAATGGTGTAGGCGCTACGGGCGGCATCAGAACTGTTACTGTTACTACTGCGGGTTCTGGTCATGCCGTGGGCGATGTTATTACATTTGCTGATGGAGACACTTCTGCTTCAGGAACTGGAGCAAAATGTGTTGTAAATGCAGTAGGTGGTTCAGGAGCAGTTACAGGAGTATCTATTCCAAATAACTTTCGAGGAAGTGGGTTCGCAATTAACGAAACATTAACTCAAAGTGGTGCAAGTGCATCATCAGGTACAGGAACTGGACTTGTTTTAACAGTAGCTACAACACCTGCAACGACCACTACAGTAGATGGTAGCAGAATCGGAACTGGCTTATTTAAAGGTAATGGCACAAATGCCAATACTTTCAGAGTAGGTGTGTTAGATGGTTATAGCTTTTCGCAAGGAAGTGATGCAACAGATGTTGTAATCAACGAAGCGGGAGCAACTCCAAACAGAGGACAAAAAAGATTTAATGACTCTTTACCTCCTGCAGAATGGTCTTTTTCAACTTATGTAAGACCTTTTAAGCACTCAGCTAACAGTAATGGAACTGAGAATGACCACGATATGGTTGAAAACATATTATGGGCGGCTATTGCAGGTAAAGATATTCATGGTGGAGCACTGACGGGAACAAGTGCAACTGCGATTGCTTTAGATAGTACTGATGCAGATGTTACTTTTGCAAGGTCAGAACACCACGAGTTATTAAAACTTTCAATTTTCTTTGCTTTGGAAAATACAACTTACAGACTAAATGAATGTCAAGTAAACCAAGCTGAAATAGACTTTTCTATAGATGGTATAGCAACAATTGCATGGTCTGGTAATTCAACTACTATTGACCAAATTACTACTCCAATGGAAGACCCTAATACAGCTTATAGCTCTGTAGCAGGAGACACTACAAGTGCATACTCTGCTAATGCTACAATTAGTCAAGCAGAAGCATTTAACTATGTAGATACTACTGGTCCAGATGATGCAGATTACCTAAGAAACAAATTATCAACGCTAACTCTCTCAACTGCAGCGCAGGGTGGAGGAGCAGCAAGTGGTGGACTAGACCAAAAAACTTATGATATTGCAATCACAGGTGGTTCAATAACAATAGCAAACAATATCACTTATGTAACTCCTGAAACTTTAGGGGTTATTGATAAACCAATTGGTTCTTTCTCAGGAGCAAGACAAATTAGTGGAAGCTTAACTATGTACTTAAATACTACAGGTTCAAGTGGTTCAGGTAATGGTTCAAACCAATTACTAGCTGATTTATCTGGTGCGACTGACTTAGTTAGAAACGCATTTGACATGAGTTTATTTATGGGTGGAGCATCTTCAGATACTCCAGTCGTAGAATTTGATATTCCACGAGCACATTTCCAAGTTCCAGCTATTGAAGTCGCAGACTTGATTTCAGTATCTGTTGAATTTGCAGCTCATGGTACAGATATAACGGATGCCGATGAAATGACTGTTAAATATAAAGGACTTACGTCCCACAGTGATAGTAGTTACACAACTAATCATACGGTCTAATCATGGCAGCATACAACTTTCGTAGAGAAAGCTCTGTATTCATAGTACACGGAGGGAGTCGCTATTCTATAAAAACGACTCCCGATGTGTCAATCTCCCAAACATTTGCGGAAGATTCGTACACAGTAAAGACTTTGCACGACCAGACAAAAATGTTTGATGGGACAACAATAACAAAAGCAAACCCTGCAAATTTTTCGTTTGGTATTTATCTAACAGAAGAAAAAGATGAAACAATAGTAAAAAGTCTTTTAACAGAATATGATACAAGTTCAGGAGAACAATTAATAAAAACTTTTGATTTGTATATAGTAAGTACTGAAAGTACATTTAAATTAGAAAATTGTCATATACAAAACGGCGACTTTTCTTTTGATGTAGGAAGTCCTTTAACTTTAGAAGTAAGTGGACAAGGAGAAAAATTAACAAGAGCAGGCGATTCAACTTTCACAGTTCCAGGAACTGTAGTATCACCGAGTGCAACTTATACTCCAACAATTCCAGTTTTAGATGTAGAAGTAGGTGGAAGCGATGTTTCTAACCTTGTAAGCGCTACATTAAGTGTACAGAATAATACTAACTTTAAAGGATATACAACTTTACAAGATAGTCTTTCAGTAACTAACAAAACGAACGCAATGTATCCTAGCGGATTTAGTTTAGAGGATAGAAGTGTTTCAGGTAATATTACTCAATTTGTGAGTTCAAGTAACTCAGCTGATTTTTTTGATTTTTCAACAAATAGTAATATTACTCTAAAAACTTTATTAAATGGTGGAACCTTCTTTCAAGCAGCTTTAACAGGCTGTATGTTTACTAAAAGGATACGAGCAGGAGAAGCTTTTCAAAGCACTTTTGACTTTAGATTAGTTTCAAATCCTGCAAACTTAAATTCAATTATAACTTATTAACACGGAGAAAAAATGGAGTTATCAAAATTACTAGTAGATAGTAAAACAACTTGGGTAGAATATCCAGGTTGTGAGGGCTTTGAAGTAGAACTAGCAAATCTTTCCAGAAAAGAACTTCAAAGATTAAGAAAAGACTGTTTAGAAAGCAAGTTTAACAGAAAAACAAGAGCTTACGAAGAAAGCTTGAATGATGAAAAATTTGTTAAACTTTTTACTCAAAGAACAGTAAAAGGATGGAAAGGATTAAAACTGAAATATTTACAGGATATGCTTTTAGTAGAATACCCTGAAGATAAAGCAGAAACAGAGTTAGAGTATTCATCAGAAAACTCTTTAACCTTAGTAGAAAATTCAACTGAATTTGATAATTGGCTCAATGAGGTAGTCTTTGACCTCGAAAATTTTCGTACTCGAGAGCCAAAAGAAAGTAAAGGACAAACTGAAGCTGTTTCTGGACAATAAAGATGTAGGCATGTCAAAAGAGCAGTATCTTATGATGTGCGAACAAACAGGACAAGAGATAGACTGGGAAAAATGTCCTCCTGAACTGCAAGATTTTCCTAATATTGTTATTGAAGCTATTAATATTTATAACTCTTTAGGAAATAAAATTGGTTCTGATGTAGGTTTTACTGGAAAAGATTATACTAATTTTGAATTTCTTTTAAAACATTACAACATACAGAAACATGAAAAAGACTTTGTACTTGAACTTCTATTTGAACTTGAATCACGAGATATTGAAGCTTCTCAACAAAAAATAAAAGCAGAGTACGATAAGATGAAACAAAAAAGATAATGGCAGAACAAAAAATTGTAATTAAACTGACAGTCGATGATAAAGGTCAGCTTAAAAAATCAAGTGCATCAGCTGAAAAGCTGTCAAAAAGCACAGATAAAGCAGCTAGGTCGACAGATAAATTACAAAAATCAAGAGATAAGTATAATAGAACTGAGAAAGGTGTAGCACAAATATCATCTAACTCAACTAAAAACTTTTCCAAAATGCAACAGTCCATCGGAGGCGAAGGAGGCTCTGGTGGGTTAGTTCGTGCATACGCATTATTAGCGGCAAACGTATTTGCTTTAACAGCTGCATTTGGTGTTTTATCAAGAGCTGCACAAGTAGAAACTTTAGTTGAATCCATAGAAGCATTAGAAGTTGTTTCAGGTAGAAGTATAAAAAGTGTAGCAAGAGATTTACAAGAAGCTTCAGGTGGGTCTCTTGACTTTGCAAATTCACTTAGGTCTGTATCCTTAGCTTCAAGTGCAGGATTTGGTAGCGAGCAAATTCAAGAACTAGGTGAAGTAGCAAAAAATGCTTCAGTAGCTTTAGGTAGAAATCTAGCAGATGGTTTAGATAGGATATTTAGAGGGGTTATTAAAGTAGAGCCAGAGCTTTTAGATGAAATTGGTTTATTTGTAAGAGTAAATGAAGCCTCTCAAAAATTTGCTGATACATTAGGTATAGCAGCAAGTGATTTAACTGAGTTTCAAAAAAGACAAGCATTTGCAAATGAAGCAATAGAGCAAGGACAAAGAAAATTTGAAGCTTTTTCAGATGTAGACCCAGACGCATTTTCAAGAATAGCTGCATCATTAACGGATATGGCTCAATCTGCATTAGCATTTGTAAACAAAGGACTTCTTCCTATTATAGATTTTTTAGCAGAAAATAAAGCATTTTTAGCTGCTGCTTTTGGTATTGTAGCGTTCACAATAGGTAGACAAGTACTGCCTGCATTAGGAACATTTAGAACTTCTGCAAGGGAAGCCGCAGAAGAAGCAAGAGCAAATTTTCAAGAATTTTCAGACAAAACTTCTGCTAGGCTAAACTCAGCAAGTAAAGAAAGAATTGAAAATTTAGAAAAAGAAATAGAAAAAAGTAAACAGGCAGTAAAAAGTGCAACAGGCGACCCAACACCTCAATTTAAATCAAGAGCAGCAGCAGCCGATAAGAATTTATTGGCTTTAGAGAATAAAAAATTAAAAGCAACAGGAAGAAAAGCTGCTCTCCAAGAAAGAATTAATATTTTAACTAAAGCTGAAACTAGAGCAAGTACAGCAAATAAAGATATAATTGCTAAGGAACTACAATTAAGAAGAGCAGAGGTAAAACAACTTGATATTCAAATAGCAAAAGAAAGAGAAATAAGACAACTTAAAGCTGGAGCAACTGAAGAATTAGGAGGAGATTTTGCAGCTGAACAAGCAAAATTAGATGCCGAAGTTACAAGAACTCAAGCATTAGAAAATGTATCATTAGAGTTTTCTCAAAGAGGATTAAGAGCTTCATTTAAACAACTCTCAAAAGAAATTCAAACTACTACAGCAAGTACTGCAGGGTTAACTGGTGGATTACTTAGATTTAAAGGAGCTCAATTAGCAGTTTCTGGAACATTTACTATTTTAGGACAACAGATATCTAAAACTTTATCTAAACTAAGTCCTTATCTATTGGCTTTTGCAATAGTTTCTCCACTACTACAAATGTTTGGAAAGAGTTTAGGATTTGGGTCA
>VTLG01006035.1_pt1 | contig 26145 bp, 35 predicted proteins | sample 4694571 | NCBI WGS metagenome assembly VTLG01 (sample SAMN12604809, study PRJNA352737) | marine metagenome | biome: ENVO:00000447; feature: ENVO:00000209|ENVO:00000569|ENVO:01000036; material: ENVO:00002151; isolation source: viral sequences binned using virsorter ...
CCCGATGTTGAAGAGGTGGTTTTGATGGCATCCGCGCAGATTGGGAAAACAGAATCTTTTGTGAACAACGTGATTGGTTATTTTATTCATCAACAACCTTGCCCGATTCTTATGGTTCAACCGAGTTTAGCAATGGCACAAACATGGTCAAAGGATCGGTTCGCTCCGATGATACGCGATTCTAAGGTTCTTAAAGGACTTATCAAAGACCCCCGCGCAAAGAATTCTGAAAATACCATTTTGGCAAAGAGCTTTGATGGCGGGAGACTTAGTGTCATCGGGGCGAATTCGCCCGCGAGTCTGGCTTCCCGTCCGATCCGCGTGGTGTTGCTTGATGAACCTGACCGCTATCCACCGTCCGCCGGAACGGAAGGTGATCCCTCAAACTTGGCGCGTGCGCGAACTAAAACATATTGGAATAGGAAAGTTGGGATTTGTGGAACGCCCACGGTGAAAGGGTCAAGCCGGATTGAAATGGCTTATCTGGAAAGTGATCAAAGAACTTATCAAGTGCCTTGCCCGCACTGCGATCATTATCAAGTTTTGAAGTGGCGCAATGTTAAATGGGACAAGGATAAGCCAGAAACGGCGCGGATGATTTGCGAAAAATGCGAAGAGGAAATCCATGAACGTGACAGGGGCCGAATGATTTTAAAAGGAAATTGGGTCGCGGGTGAAAAATTCAACGGGATTGCCGGGTTCCATATAAATGAACTTTATAGTCCGTGGGTACGGTGGTCTGACATGGTTGGCAGATTCTTGGAAGCGAAAAAATTTCCAGAAACTTTAAAGGTCTGGATTAACACTTCTTTGGGCGAAAGTTTTGAAGAATCTGGCGATTCCGTTGATCAGAATAGTTTGCTTGCAAGGCGCGAACATTATCCATCGGAGCATTTACCCGAAGGCGTGTTGGTTGTCACCCTTGCCGTGGATGTTCAGATTGATCGGCTGGAATGTGAATTCCGTGGATGGGGATTGAATGAAGAAACTTGGGGCTTGGAATATGTTGTGCTTCCGGGCAACCCATCGGGGCAAGAGTTGTGGGATTCTCTTGATCAGCAAATAAGCAGAACTTTTAAAACTGCGATGGGTGGAGAATTAAAGGTGGCGTGCGTGACCGTGGACTCAGGCGGGCAACATACTCAAGAGGTTTACCAGTTCTGCAAGCGCAAGCAACCGGGGCGCGTGTATCCGATCAAGGGTTCATCGGTTCGTGGAGTCCCGGCGTTGCATCGAATGAGTCAGGATCGCAAAACGGGAGTCAGGTTTTTTGTTATCGGTACGGACTCGATCAAGGACACTTTGTTCGGGCGCATGGAGATCAACGAACCGGGCGCGGGCTATTGTCATTTCCCCGTGGATTACTTACCTGATTATTTTGATCAGTTGACCGCAGAACATTGTGTCACTCGATTCAAAAAGGGAATTCCTTATCGTGAATGGGTTATGCGAAAAAATAGAAAGCGAAATGAAGCTTTGGATATTTTTGTCTATAACTATTCCGCGTTGAGAATTCTCAATCCAAATTTTGAAGCAATACAGAAAAACATGGAAGCAAAATTATCGGGCGAAGCTATTACGCAAACAAAACAGCCAGCCCGTCAACAAATAAGACGGTCTAATTTTGTCAGAAGAGGGAAAAAATGGTTTTAAAAGTTCCTGATCCAAATACTCCGCCGGAAACAGAACCGCGATCCTTTTATTCAGGAGAAACGGTTAAATGGAAGCGCACGGATTTAAGTGACTTCCCGGCTTCCAGTTGGACACTTTACTATACGCTTGTAAAAGATGGCACTCGCATCCAGTTTAATTCTTCCCAAGATGGTTCCACGGAAAATCATTCGATCAGTTTATCCGCATCAACCACGGCGGGATATACCGTGGGCAAATATAAATGGGTGGTGGAAGCGCGATCCGGGTCTGACGTTTATGTTGTCGATTCTGGATTCATGGAAATATTCACCGATTTCGCGGAACAATCTTCCGGGTACGATGATCGGTCAGTTGCTAAAAAGATGGTGGATGCTTATGAGTCGCTTTTCGCTAATCAAATATCAAACAGTACGCTTGAGCAATTATCTTATTCCATTGCGGGGCGATCCATTTCCAAGATGTCTTCGGTTGAAATACGCCAAGAATATATGCGCTGGAAGCGTATCTACCAGCAAGAGGTTGACGAAGATCGAATAAATAATGGACTAGGAACCCGGAAGAAAATTTTAACAAGGTTTGTTTAAATGATTAAAGCCACGATAGCCAAACTTTTTAAGAGGCAAAAAAAACGTCAGCGCAGTTATGAAGCAAACAATATGGGGCGTTTATTTCAGGATTGGGCCACATCCAACAAAACGGCGGATGAAGAATTGCGGGTTTCTTTAAATCGTATTCGCGCAAGGGCGAGGGAATTAACAAGAAATAATGATTACGCCCGTAAATATATGGAAATGGTTAAAACCAACGTGATCGGTTCCAAGGGCATCGTGATGCAATCGAAAGCAAAGAGCGCAGATGGGGCTTTCGATGTTTTGGATAATCAGTTGATGGAAGATCGTTGGAAGGAATGGGGCAAGCGTGAGAATTGCACGGTTACGGGGAACCTGACTTGGCTGGATGTTCAAAGATTGGTGGTTGAATCTGTGGCGCGGGATGGTGAGATATTGATCCGCAAGGTTGAGTCAGCGGATAATCCATTCGGATTTGCGTTGGAATTGGTGGAGCCGGATCATTTACAGGAAGAATTAAACAAGGATTTGCAAAACGGGAACCGCATCCGCATGGGTGTTGAGTTGGACAAGTGGCGAAGGCCCGTTAATTACTGGCTTTTAAATCGTCACCCCGGCGAATCAATAACGCCACTTGCCGGACGCAGATACGAAGTAATTCCCGCAAGCCAGATTATTCATCTATACCGTCAGGAAAGACCGTCCCAAGCGCGTGGAGTTTCTTGGATGGTAACAGCAATGACCCGGCTCCACCAGATCGGCGAATATGAGGAAGCGGAATTGATTGCATCAAGAGCAAGCGCGTGCAAAATGGGATTTTTTAAATCGGATAGCGGGGGTGAAGGTTACTTGGGTGATGATATTGACAACCTTGGGAATACTATAAACGAAGCTTCACCGGGAAGTTTGGAACTGCTTCCGCCGGGAATGGATTTCACTCCTTTTGATCCTACCCATCCGGCGGGTAACTTTGCCCCCTTTATGAAAACAAGTTTGCGCGGAGTCGCATCCGGGCTGAATGTAGCTTATAACTCGCTGGCGAGTGACTTGGAAGGTGTGAACTTTTCATCTATCAGGTCAGGCGTTTTAGAAGAACGGCAAAACTGGCGGGTGATCCAACATTGGCTGATAGAGCATTTTTGCCAGCCTGTATATTCAGAATGGTTGAGGATGTCGGTGTTGCGCGGGGCGTTGGGAACGATCCCGCCGAGAAAACTTTTTAAATTTGAAAATCCAAAATGGCAACCACGCGGATGGGAATGGGTTGACCCTGTAAAAGATGCTAATGCAAATCAGGCAGAATTAAATTTAGGAACAAAAACCCGCGCCGATATTCTTGCAGAAAAGGGCATGGATATCGAGGAAGTGTTCAACCAGTTAAAGGCGGAAGAACAACTCGCGGAGTCAATAGGGATTTCAATTGGTTCAAATATGAACAATCAGGAGCAATTACAAAATGAATAGTGAAGATTTAAAAACAGGAATGTTGTTCCGTGAGGTTAAGTTGGATCAGGACATTGCGGACGATAGGACTTTATCAGTGGCATTTTCTTCCGAAGAACCCGTGGAAAGGTTTTTCGGAACGGAAATCCTAGATCATAACTCCCGTTCTATCAGGCTTGGTCGCTTGGAAGGGATGGGATCATTGTTGGTCAACCATGACCCTAATGATCTTGTGGGCAAGGTTGAGAGTGTTGAAATTGGTCAAGACCGCGTGGCGCGGGCGAAGGTGAGATTTGGAAAATCTGATCGGGCCGAAGAGATTTATCAAGATGTTAAAGATGGAATTCGTTCCGGCGTGAGTGTTGGTTATCACATTCATACGCTGGAAGAAGAAGAATCGGACGGTGATGAAAAATCATTCCGGGCAACCGATTGGGAGCCGATGGAAATTTCCTTGGTTTCTATTCCCGCAGATGCAAGCGTGGGGGTTGGGCGTTCCGTGGACGATGAATTTGTTACCCGAATGAAAACTATAACTAAAGAGGTGAATGAAATGAATGACAAGGTTGAAGTGGTCAACGAACCCGCGCCAAGTGTGGACGTTGAACAAATTAAGAAAGATGCCCGAAGGGGTGAAGTTTCAAGAGTTCAAGATTTGATCGCTCTTGGAGAAAAATTTAGTAAAGCTGATTTAGCGCGCCAATACATTGATGAAGGCAAGACCGTTGAACAAATGCGAAAGACTATTCTGGATGATTACGAAGCCCCATCCCCATCAGTTCAATCTGCGCCGGATAATCTGGATATGGAGCCGAAGGATAAAAGAAATTATTCTTTATTCCGTGCGATCCACGCTTCCGCGTCAGGTGATTGGTCAAAAGCTGGATTGGAAAGAGAAGCTTCGGCGGAAATTTCCAAGCGTTTGAACAAAGAACCACGCGGTTTTTTTGCTCCCAACGATATTGATTGGGGCAAGCGTGATTTGACGGTGGGAACAAATACGGCGGGCGGTTTCTTAAAAGGCACGGATCACATGGCAAGCGATTTTGTTGACGCGCTCCGTCCTCGATTAGTGCTTTCAGATTTGGGAGCCAGAATCATGGGGGGTTTAACAGGTGATGTTGCAATCCCCGCAATGAACGCAAAAACCACCGTCTATTGGGTTGCGGAAAGTGGCGCGCCAACGGAAGGTGCACCAACGGTTCGCCAGATCACGATGTCACCGAAGACAGTCGGGGCTTATGTTGACATTTCGCGCAAACTGTCTTTGCAGTCTGATCCTTCCGCAGAGCAAATCTTCCGTGATGATATGGTCAATCAAGTTGCATCCGCAATTGATACCGTGGGCATCAACGGTGGTGGATCAAATGAACCTACTGGTATTTTGCAAACTGCAGGAATCGGTTCGGTGGCAATCGGTACAAATGGGGGCGCGCCAACATGGGCTTCAGTTGTTGATAACGTAAAAGAAGTCGCGGTGGACAACGCCTTGAATGGTTCGCTCGCATTCTTGACCAATCCGCAAGTGGTAGGGAAGATGCGCCAGACCGCGAAAGTAAGTTCTACCGACAGCGTTATGATCATGGGCGAATCCGATACCTTGATGGGTTATCGTGTTGCTCAAACTTCTAATGTGCCAAGCACGTTGACCAAGGGTTCAACATCTGGAAGTTGTTCCGCCATGATCTTCGGAAACTTCAATGACCTGATCATCGGTCAGTGGGGTGGAACGGATATTTTGGTCGATCCATATACAGGATCTTCAACGGCTACGGTTCGAGTAACTATTTTCCAAGATGTTGACATTGCAGTGCGCCACGCGCAAAGCTTTAGTTCAACTCAAGATTATACTACTTGATAATTTTTACCGGGTGGATGGGGGCTTATAAACCCCCATCCCCTACCATTCGCCACCCTAAAAAAGTGGATCAGATCGAATCTGAGAGGGTCAAAATTTTTGAAATGAGGTCAAAATTATGAAAAAGATCAAAATTACACGGGATTTGTCAATTAAAGGCGTTCATCATTCGGCGGGTAAAGTTGCCGAAGTTTCCGAAGAAGAAGCGGGGCTTTTAGTTGGAATAGGCAAAGCTGTTTATGATGAAGGCAAAGCCAAGGCTGAAAAGAAGGTAAAAAAGTAAATGGCTTTTACTGAAACCTTAACTCATTTTACAAATGATCGGGATTTCGGCGTGAGTGCCACGTTTACGGATGTGAGTGCCGGAAGCAGTTCAACGGTGAAAGGAATATTCGATAATGAATCGGCTTTGGTTGAAGCGAGTGGGGTTGAGGTTGAAGCTACTGCGCCTAAATTTATATGTGCTTTATCGGATGTTAGTTCTGCGGTTGAAGACGATACATTTTTGATTAATAGCGTCACATATAAAATGGCTGGCCCGCTTATTAAAGATGAAGTTGGCGGGACAGCAACTATTATTTTAAAGGATTAAGATGCCGGATCATGTTGCAAAGCAATGCTTGGATGCGGTGGTCACTGCCTGCACGGGGTTGACCACTACGGGATCAAATGTTTTCAGGTCGCGAGTCCATACCGTGACCGAAGCACAACTTCCAGCCCTTTTGATTTACGCGCAAGAGGATGTGATGGAAGAGGAAATGATCGGGATGCAAACTGACGGGGAAAAGGGTTTGCATTATATTATAAGCGTGGCGATTGATGCGATTGAAAAGGACGCATCCGAAACCACTGCAGAAAATAATTTATTTACGATTCGCAAGGAAGTTCAAACCGCGTTGGAAGATGATTTGACGTTGGGGGGAAAGGCAAAAGATTTGTGGTTGACCGAGGCCACGATTGAGGATCGAACTGGATCGGGAGATAGCCCGGTTTTAGGTTTAAATATGCTCTGGCAAATTCAATATAGAATTAAACAGGGCGCACCGCAAACTGTTTTATCTTAATAGGTGATATATGGGTGATCAAAGATTAACATTTTATCCGCCGGGGGGCGGGGAACCTGTCCGGGCGAACCCGGAACAAAAAGACCATTATTTAAATAATGGCTGGACTATGGAAGAACCGAAAGGCAAAGCAGAAAAGTCGGATGGAAAATCTTCTAAAAAGGCTAAATGAACTCTGCCGAAACAGGTTTTCGGGAGTAGTCACGCTTTCATTTTACAAGGGGAGCTTGTCTAAAAAGATAAAGATTGAAGTAACAGAAAATTTAAAACTGGATGAAAGTTTAAATAAAGTGGACGGGATCAATCCAAACGGACAGCCCTAAACGATAATTACTAATCTAGGAACCAACGAATCAACTCGATGCCCTAGTTACGCGTTAAGCGTGTAGCACGGGCTTTTTTTATGCCCGGAAAGGAAGAAAGATGGCAAATCATAAAGGCAGCGAAGGCACGGTTCACGTTGGAACCAATGCCGTGGCAGAAATTCGATCCTATAGCTTATCCGAAAGTATGAACGTGATTGAGGATACAAATATAGGTGATACCGCTAAAACTTTTCAATCAGGTAGCACCGAATGGGATGGATCGGTTGAATGCTTTTGGGATGAAACGGATACAAATGGGCAAGTGGCTTTGACTATTGGTTCATCTGTCACGATCAAGTTTTATCCAGAAGGAGCAACGTCAGGGGATACTTACTATCACGGGACTGCGTTAGTAACTGGAATTTCCAGAAACGGTTCAACCGATGGAATGGTTGAAGCAAGTTTTAGCGTGAAAGGCACGGGAGCCTTAACAACGGCAACCGCATAATTTTTCTGGAACCAACTCAAAACGAGAGGTCTTTATTATGGCAAATCAGGAATTAAAGGATCGAATCAGGGCAAATTTTGACAATCAAGAGCGGAAACATTTTTATATTCAGGAGTGGGAGCAAGATATTTATATGTCTCCCTTAACATTGAGGGAGCAAGACAAGATAAACGCAAGGTCTAAGGATAGTCCATACCAACTTGCGGTTTATGCCTTGATTATGAAAGCCGAGGATGAAAAAGGGGAAAAGCTTTTTACCTTGGACGATAAAGTTTTCCTTCTGGATAACGTAAGTTTTGCAACGGTTGAAAAAGTTATTAGTGCCATGTTCGGTTCTGGATCGGTTGAAGATGCGGAAAAAAACTAATAGCGGATACTGAAATGTTTGCCCGGTTTTTTTTAGGGGAACAATTAGGGAAAACCCAAGAGGAATTGGTCGATATTTCCGTATCCGAATTTCATCATTGGTTAGCATATTTTAAAATTCAAAATGAAAAGCATAACAAATGACTAAAGTTGCGCAAGCTGACATCCATATAAAAGGTAAGGATAAGACCAAGACTGCATTCAATAGCGTTCAAGGCAGATTGAAACGCATGAAAGATAGTATGTTGGGCGTTCAAGGGGCGGTTGGATTGCTAGGCGTGGCTTCTGCCGGGGTTTTTGCGAAAATGGCAAAGGATGCTGCTAATACGGCAGACGAAATCAGGAAAATGTCAAGCCGAGTCGGGATAACAACCGATGCTTTGCAAGAAATGAGGTTTGCTTTCGGTCTTGCGGGGGTTGAAGGTGATGTTCTTACTAAAGGCTTATTAAATTTCTCTAAGGCACTTGGGGAAGCCCGTGCGGGAACTGGTGCGCTAACAACTTTTTTGAGAAAGTCTGACGAAGCTTTACTTGGTCAGCTTACTTCCGCAAGAAACACTACCCATGCTTTAGATATATTTTTTAAGGCACTAGGTCGGACTAAAAACCAATCTGACAAAATGGCACTTTCCAGTGCAGCTTTAGGAAGAGCCGGGAAGCTAATCACAACCGCTTTTGAGAACGGGGCAGATGCTTTTGAAAAGGCAAGGGAAGAGGCCCATAGGTTAGGACTAATTATAGATAAAGAATTATTGGAAAATGCGGAAGCTATGAACGATCAGTTATCTATTGTTTCTCAAGTAATAAGCGTCCAACTAACAAAAGCGTTTCTTGAACTTGCCCCATCTATCCAATCAGCAGCAAAAGCACTAACAGATTTTCTTGTTGGGATGAAAAACGGGGAGTCCATCCTTTTCCATAACAGCCAAAAGATGTCATTATTTGAGCGCATTGTCAGGTCGATTGCGCTTGAACTTGATAAAGCTGGAATGGCATTTCACAAGTTTATAGGGGATGAAAAGGGATTTAAACAATTCGAAGAAAGGTTTAAAGATACTTTAAGAAGAATTAGAGAAAGTCAAGAAAGGCAAGAAAGGGAGCCAGCAGGCATTATTGGTTTAAGTAAAAAACCCCCGATTGGGGGAAGTGGTGCTATCCCACCCATGAGTAAACTTCAAGAAGATGCCAAGAGGTTTAGGGTTCCTGCCCGTAAGTTTTGGAAAGATTATTTGCCCCAAGGCATATTAAGGGATAGCGGGAAAGAGCGATTTGATAACATCCCAAAACCAATTGAAGGGGATTTTATAAGACAGGAAAAGTTAGAAAAGCGGATCACCCTTGAATATGATCGCCAGCTTCAAATTTTGATGAAAAGGCAAAAGGGTGAAGAAGAACTGATTAAATTTTTAGAAAAGAAATGGGAAGTTGAAGATCGTGCGGGAAGAGCATTAACGAAGCAAGAAGAAAAAAAATTAAAACAAGCGATCCAATTCCAAACGCAATTGGAAAAACAGATTTTATTCCAGCAAGAAATCGCAAACATAGGGGAAAGGGTTTTTGACCGTTTAGGTGATGGTATTGTCTTTTCAATGCAAAGGGGCGAAAGTGCGATGGAGTCTTTTAGAGATGCTGCCATTGCTGCGTTGTTCGATGTCCAAAGAGAAATGTTTAAATTAATGGTATTCCAACCGCTAAAAGATGCAGCCACCCCATTTCTTTCAAGCATTGGAAAAGCAATTGGGGGGTCGTTATTTAGCAATTCGGGTGGAAGCGCAGGCGGGAATACGGATTTTAGTCAGCAAGGTTTTGCGAATGGCGGTTTTGTTTCGGGTAGATCACCTATTTTGGTTGGGGAAAAAGGCCCGGAAATTTTCATGCCTACGGGGTCGGGGAATGTAATTCCAAATCATAAGCTTGGGGGTGGAGGTGTAAACGTGACTTTAAATATTAGCACTGGGGTTCAGTCCACCGTCAGGGCCGAGGTTATGGGATTAATGCCAATTATTACATCAAATGTTAAAAGCGCAGTCGCAGAGGCCCGTCAAAGAGGTGGCGCGTTTAGCGAAGCAATGGGGGTTTAATTATGGCAATAACTTATCCTTTAAGTTTGCCAGATGTAACGAGTTATGAATCTGCAAGAATGACCGCAAAAAGTGTTGTGGGGGTCACAAGTTCCCCTTTCACGGGAGCGCAGCAAGTCCAAAAACATCAAGGTCAATGGTGGGAGTTTGAAGCAAGCCTTGTCCCAATGTCAAGAACCAATGCCGAGGCATGGATTTCGTTTTTTATTTCGTTGAATGGAATGCAAGGCACTTTTCTTTTGGGTGATCCTCTTGCCAGTTCCGCCCGTGGCGTGGGAACGGGAACGCCCTTGGTCAACGGTGCAAGCCAAACAGGGAATTCCCTGATCACGGATGGATGGACGGCAAGCCAAACGGGAATCTTAAAGGCCGGGGATTATTTTCAATTAGGAACGGGGTCAAGTTCAAAACTTTATAAAGTTTTAGCGGATGCAAATTCGGACAGCGGGGGCAATGCAACCTTTGATATTTGGCCCTCAATTAATACTGCGGTGGCGGATGATACAGCAATAACCATTTCTTCCGCAAAAGGAATTTTTAGATTAACAAGTAATGAAATGGCTTTTGATTTAGGGCAAGCTCAACAATACGGTCTTTCATTTAGTGCAACGGGGGTTATTTAATGGCTAGAAATCTACATTCTGACTTTAATACTGCGATTCAAGCGGATGAAATCCATCCCGTTATGCTTGCGAAAATTAACACTTCGGGCGGTGATGTTTTGGTATGGACGGGAATTGGTGATTTGGTTTATGACGGGGATACTTATATCGGGACGGGAACATTTGGCGGGGTTACTCAAGTCAATGAAAGAACGGATCTGTCAGCTTCGGGAATAACTTTTAGTTTGAGTGGCATTCCATCGTCCTTTGTTTCAACCGCATTGGGTCAGGTTCAGCAAGGCAGATCATGCCAATTATTTATGGCTTTATTAAATACAAGTACAAGCGCAATTATAAATAACCCTTATGAACTTTTTTCGGGTTTTTCAGATGTGACCATTCTTTCTGAGCAAGGGGAAACCTCAACTATAAGCATCCAAGCTGAAAACCGTTTAGTCGATTTAGAGCGGGCAAGAATTAGGCGTTATACAGACGAAGACCAGAAATCCGATACTGCAAATGCGTCCGATGTTGGGTTTGAGTTTGTTCCGGGGTTACAAGATAAGGTGGTAACTTTTGGCGGGTAATTGATTGTGGAAAGGGTTGAGTCATGGGATTTAAAACTAGATGATTTTATCCTATCACGGCAAAACAAAAAATTTAAATGGGGGGTTCAAGATTGCGCTTTATTTGCTTGCGATTGTATTAAAGAAATAACGGGTCAAGATGTTGCCTATTATTTCAGAGGTAAATATAAAAACAAAAATGAGGCTTATTTGATGCTGTTTGAGTTTAGCGGTGGGGGTCTTGAGGAAACCGCAGAGAAATTAACGAAAGAATTTGGCATGAAGGAAACGACTAAAGAGTTTGCGGGAAGGGGGGATGTTTGTTTATGTAACGTCCCAACGGTTATAAATGAAGAACTCCCAACATTGGGGGTAATTGGAATGACGGGTAAAATTCATATACCGGGAACCAAAAAATTGCAAATATTTGAAAAAAATTCGGGGGTGCGATTTTGGAAGGTTTGAATATAACCAACTGGGAGATCGTAACAGGCTGCGAAAGGTTGACTCCGGGTTGTGATTCTTGCCCATCTTATTGGTATTCCCAAAATAACGGACTAGATTATTCGGTCAAAACACATTTGGAAAAACTTTCGATCCCCGAAAATGACATATTGCCGAAAACTTATTCCGTGGCTCATGGCAGTGATTTATTCCATGAATCGGTTTCTATTGATGAATTAAAAAAAATATTTAGAAAAATGAACAAAGCCCGCCATCATAACTTTGAAATAGTAACAAAAAGAATTGAGCGGGCCTTTTGTATTGCAAACCAACTTGATTGGAGCAAAAACATAAGTCTTGGGGTTGCCTTAGAGTCCGGGGAATACAGGTGGCGGGTTGACTATCTTAGAAAAATCCCGGCAAATTATAAGTTTTTATCTGTTTGCCCAATTTTAGGCCCATTCCCTAAAATAGATTTAAACGGAATTGACCATGTTGGGATAGTTCCAGAAACTTGGGGTTTAAAAAGACCAGTTAAAAGTGAATGGGTAGATGATTTAATTGAGCAATGCAAAAAACAAAAGGTTTCCTATACCGTCAACGATTTTTATTTGTGGGGGGTTAATTAATGCCGGGGGCAGCAGCAGCAGCAGCCGGGGCAGCAGCAGCAAGCGCAGCAGCTTCTCTAGGGGCGGTTTTGGCAGCAGTGGTTGGGGGCATTGTTAGCTTTGCAACCTCTTATGTGATTTCTTCTGCTTTTGGTTTGAATAAAGCCCCAAAAATGGGGGATCGTGGTGGTGGTGGAGTTACGCAAAGGAATCAGGATCAAACCATTTCGGTCAGGCAACCCGTAGCACCGCATAGGGTTGTATATGGGTCAATCAGAATTGGGGGGATAATAACCTTTTTGCATACTACAAACGACAATCAATATTTGCATCAATTGATAACCATTTCCGGGCACGAATTGAATTCAATCGGGCAATTATATTTGGATGATTCAGCGGTTACCGTTTCCAGCAATTCGGTGACTGATACAAAGTTTGCCACTTTTGTGGATGTTTATACGGGGGTCGGAACAACTTCCGGGGATTCTGCGTTACATAGTGCAATGCAAACAAACACCAGTTCAAAATGGACAGCCAACCATAAACAATCTGACCGGGCCAAAATTTATACTCGATTTAAATTTGACCAAGATACGTTTTCTGGTTCGCTTCCGAATGTAACTGCTTTAGTCCAAGGGAAAAAGGTTTTTGATCCTAGAGATTCATCGACAGCTTATAGCAATAATTCGGCTCTTTGCATACGGGATTATTTGACCAATTCAAGTTATGGACTGGGAGAACCAACCGCAAGGATTAACGATACCTCTTTTAATACGGCTGCTAATATTTGCGATGAAAATGTTTCTCTAACTGGGGGTGGAACGGAAAAAAGATATACCTGCAATGGGGCATTTGAAACAAGCGAACTCCCTAGAGATATTCTTAAACAACTTTTATCCTCTTGCGCTGGTCGATTAGTTTATCAGGGCGGGCAATGGTCGCTTTATGCGGGGGCTTATGTTGCCCCAACCATAACCCTTGATGAATCGGACGCAGATGGAAGCTTGCAAGTGACAACTCAAGTGGGTAGAAGAAATATTTTTAACACCGTGAGAGCAGTTTATTCGGAGCCTGATAATTTATATCAACCAACGGATGCCCCTGTTGTTAAAAATTCCACTTATTTAACACAAGATCAGAACGAAGTCATTGCAAAGGATTTTGATTGGGCGTTTACAACTTCATCCGCTACAGCGCAAAGATTGTCAAAAATTGAACTGGAAAAAGTCAGGCAACAAATTACGGTGGTCATGCCCGTAAGCTTGAAAAACGGAATGCGAGTTCAGGCCGGGGATACGGTAGGGGTGACTAATTCCCGCATGGGTTGGACTGCAAAAGTTTTTTTGATTGAGGAATGGAATTTTGCGACAAGGGGAGATCCAGAAAACCTAACATTAGGGGTGGATTTGGTTTTGCGTGAAACTGCATCGACTGTTTATACATGGTCGAGTGGTGAAGAAACTACGGTTGACGCTGCCCCGGATACAGATTTACCCAACCCTTTTACCGTGGCTGCCCCAACCAGCTTATCCCAATCGGAAGAAACTTATATCACAACCAACGGATCAGGGGTTAAGGTTCGGGCCAACCTTTCATGGACTGCAAGCGCAGATTCATTTGTTTCAAAATATGAGGTTCAATATAAACTTTCTTCGGCTTCCAGTTATACGAATGCGGGCGAAGCTTTAGCGGGTGCGGTGACCCACCCTATAAATGATTTGGCAACGGGAACTTATGATTTTAGGGTGCGGGCAATAAATAGCCTTGGAGTAAGGTCAGCTTATACAACGATAACCTCCCAAACTATCGAAGGGCTAACGGCTAACCCCGCAGATGTTACGGGTTTGAGTGTGGTTTCATTAAATAATCAAGCGCATATTTCATGGGACTTACATCCCGATCTAGATGTCAGGCATGGGGGCAAAATCAGGTTTCGGCATTCCAACTTAACGGATGGCACGGCAAGATGGGAAAGTTCCACGGATATCGGGGCTTCCGTTGCGGGTCATAACACGGATACCGCTTTGCCCCTTTTAAGCGGGACTTACATGGCGCGGGCGGTTGATTCGACTGACAACGAATCTTTAACAGAAACGTCTTTTGTCATTACCACCGTCCCTGACATTACAAAAATGAATGCGGTCACAACTATTAATGCACACCCTAATTTTAATGGGACGGTGACGGGGCTGGATATTGTGGATGGTTTGGTCAAGTTCGAGTCGGTTTCTAATTTTGATGATAGAACTGCGCTTCTTGATACTTGGACGTTTTTCGATTCTTATACGTCCGGGGTTGATACCAGCGGAACTTATGAGTTTGACGGGGTGGACTTGGGTGCGGTTTACACAAGTCGATTGACGCATTCAATCACGTTTAACACTTTTGAAATTGGGGATTATCTGGATTCAAGAGCGGGAAATGTTGATGACTTTACGGATTGGGACAACCCGCCAGCGGGGTTGAATCTAGATTTATATGTTGCAACAACTAACGATCAGGTGAGTGGATCACCAACTTGGGGGGCATGGACAAAATTCAAGGTGGGCGATTTCACCGCAAGAGGGTTCAAGTTTAAATTAACCGCAACCTCAACGGACGCAGACCACCAGTTTAATTTAACTGCGTTGAGCATAACGATTGATATGCCTGACCAAGTACAGGGTGAAAAAGATATTGCGTCAGGGGCATCAACAAAAAGTGTTACGTTTCCTTCTGCTTTTTACGCAATTCCATCTGTAGGTATTACCGCAAATAATATGGGAAGTGGGGATTATTATACGGTGGCGAACAAATCGGCAAGCGGGTTCGATATAACTTTTTATAGCTCTTCCGCAAGTGCGGTAGACCGAAATTTTAACTATCAAGCGAGAGGGTATTAATTATGGCAGAGCATGATTATTCCATTGCTAACGATACGGGGGCGAATGTCCGTGCGGATATAAATAATGCTCTATCAGCTATCGCTAGCAACAATTCAAAGGCAACGGAACCTTCCACTACATTCGCTTATATGTGGTGGGCCGATACAGCTAACGATTTATTAAAACAGAGAAATGCAGCGAATAACGCATGGATTTCTATATTAACTTTATCCACGGGCGTTCCGATTGCGGGAGCGGGTGGCCCCTCGTTGGGGGACGATTCCATTATAAGAACCAATAAAACGGAAATTACTTCCAGCATAACCTTTCCATCAAGTGCGCCTTTTTATAATGGAATGACTGCGGGGCCGATTTCGATCACGGGATCAGGGGTAACCGTAACCGTTCCGAGTGGAAATGTTTGGACAATTGTGTAAAAGGAGAAAATTAAATGGCATCAACTTTAAAAGTAACAAATATATCGACACCTGACGGAACTGGCAATATAACGGTTGATCGTCCGTTGTCAGGATCGGGCGCAAGTTTAACAAATTTACCAGCTGGGAATTTAACCGGGACTCTTCCCGCAATTGACGGAAGTAATTTGACGGGAGTTTCGGGGGGAAAGCTTTTACAATTTGTTCATGTTGTCAAGTCAGACGTTTTTTCTACGGCATCGACAGGCTGGCTGGATGTGACGGGTATGTCCGTGACCACGGGCGCATTGGCATCTACCGGAAGCAAGGTTTTGGTTACGTGTGTGATGCACTTTGCCCAATCGACAAACTATACAAGCTTTAGAATTGTAGACAATTCGGGGAGCTACCTTACTGGTTTTGTTGGGGATGCTGCTGGAAGCACCCGTCACAGGGCCAGCATGGGAAATTGGTATAAAAGCGCGGACGGGGGTAGTACTGTCATCAGCAATTCAAGCGCACATCTGTATCACACGGCAAGTTCGACTTCGGCACAAACATATAAGCTACAAGTCTACAACCAATCTGGAACTTTCTATTTGAACCGATCAACGTCTGATACCGACAACGCATCTCATGCGAGAGCGGTTTCTTCAATTTCAGCTATGGAGGTGGGCGCATGAGCGAACTCATCACAAATAAGATCACGCCCGTGGACGGGGGAACTGGCACATTAAGTCAAATTAGCGTCATGGAAATCGGTGCGTGAAAATTTTAAAAATATAAAGGAATAGAAAAATGCCACAACTAGACTTTGACGGGGCGAACTCAAAAATCTCCGCAGATAAAATACAAGGACAATCAGGGACAACCGTGACCGTTCCGACAGGTCACAAAATCGCAGGAACGGATGCCAATTCAATAACGATTAACGGGGTCAATGCGGTAGCGGTTGCCCCAAGTACAAGCGGGAACGTACTGACTTCAAACGGATCAGCGTGGGCCAGTTCCGCACCAGCGGGCGGGGGTGTAGTTTTGCAAGTTTTACAAAAACAAGTAACCGAAATGAACAGTTTTACATTTTCCGCTCACACTTACGCAGATGTGGGGGTAAGCTTGGCAATCACCCCTTCCTCATCTGATTCAAAGATTTTAGTCACGGGAACTATTTGTATAGGCCACAATATGTATGCTGGCGTAAGGATTTTGCGTGACTCAACCGCAATCGGTGTTGGGACAAGCGGTGGAAGTAGAACTGCTTGCCACATAGGTAATCAAAACTATGATGCGCAATCGTTATATGAATCTTTTGTGCATCCCCTTCATTGGATTGATATCCCCGCGTCCTCTAGCGAGCTTGTATACAAGGTGCAGTTTTCTGCTAATTCTAGTGGCACAGCTTGTCTTAATCGTGAACATACGGCTGGTGATCATGCCAACAGAACAATACCCGTAAGCACTATCACGTTAATGGAATTATCTTCCGCAACAGTTTCTTAGGGGAATAAAATTTTAAAAATATAAAGGAAAAATAAAATGGCTATAACTTTAAACGGAAATGGAGTGGTAACGGGCCTAACAACCATTCCCGATGGGATTGTAACGGTGGACGATTTATCCACAACGGGAACGGCAAGCAGTTCAACATTTTTAAGTGGTACGGGTGCTTGGGCAGAAGCGGGTGGGGGTAAAATCCTTCAAGTGGTTGCTACCGATTTCTCCACAACTTTTTCCAGCACAAGCCCCGAAACATTCACGGATATTTCTGGATTTTCAAGGACGATAACGTGTTCTGCAACTTCCTCGAAGGTTTTGGTCATGGTAAGCGTGAATTATAAAGGGCCGGATTCAAGTGATACATTTTTGAGATTGGTTCGGGATTCCACAGCGATTGCTATTGGTGATGCAGCAGGTTCAAGAACTCGAGTTTGGTTTGAATTGGATCGATACACAAGTACATACACTCACGGTGGCGTTGCAACCTTGAACTACGTTGACAGTCCTGCATCCGTGTCTGAGTTAAACTATAAACTTCAAATCGGTGGAACATCTGATTCCAGTCAAATTTACTTTAACCGAAGTTCGGGAGATGGTGATACGGCAGGACAAAGCCGAGGTTATTCTTCGATTATTTGCATGGAAATTGGTGCTTAAAAATTTAAACAATAAAAAAATAGGAGTAGGAAAAAATGGATATTTGTTCCGCAGTTATAAAAATTTGCAACGATAAGGGCTACGATAACCCGCAACTAAGCGTGAATGCTGAAGGTACGGACAGGGAAGAAATTACTTGGCACGATAACAACCCGAATAAAATCACAAAGTCGCAAATTGATAAAGAAATAAAAGCTATGAAAGACGATTATGCGTCAAAGCAATACCAGCGGGATCGTGCGGGAAAAGGTTATGCGTCAATTGGTGATCAACTAGACATGCAATACCATGATGCAAAAAATGGAACGACAACATGGAAGGATCATGTCGCTAAAGTAAAATCAGATTTTCCAAAAAAATAAGAAATGAATCTGAAGCTCTTAGTCTTTTTTGTATTTATTTATGGAAGTTTTTTTCTCTCTTTTTGGTGGGGGAGCCAATGATCTGCCATGAAAAAGCTAGTCGATTTTATTATAATTGTTGCGGGCTGTTTTTTAATTTCTTTGATTCTCTATCTTTTCTTATTAGATAGCAAATCCAAGCCAGCCACGTTTAAGCAATGGACGCTAAAACATTTTTTAAGATGATGCATGGAAACAATACTTCACAACGCATGGTCTTTATTTGTCGCAATCGGTTGGTTTTTTCTCAATCGCATTACATCAAAAGTTGATGCCTTGGAAAAGGAAAAAGCGGAAAGTTCTGCGGTGATTAGGAATGCAGGGCTTATCCATGAAACGGACAAACGGATCGATGAAATCCAATACACTACCGTTCCTCGACAAGAATATAAAGCTGATATAGGATCGCTCCATGAGCGAATAAATCAGCTTGAAAGGGCCAAGGAAGATAAGGTACAGGATATAAGAATTGTCGAAAATGAGCAAAACGGGAAAAAGAAATAAATGGATCGAATAAACGAAGTGCTACTGGGGGCAGTTGCTGTGGTGGGGGGATTTCTCACAAGGCGGGTATTCAATCGACAAGATAAACTTGAAGATCGAATATCTGCCTTGGAGAAAGTCGTTTGCACAAAGCAAGATCTGGAATCGCTTGAGCGAACCACAAATATAATCTTGGAGCATATAATAAACCGCCCTCAAAAATGACTGTTTTATTGCACAGAAATCACAGCGCATTTTTGTTCTCTATGGATGCACTCTTCGCAATGCGTATTTCGTATTTCTTTTGACCAAAAACAAACCCATGATGATGGCATTTTCTTTTTTTTAGCAGGGCGAACAAACGCCATCATTTTCCGTTTGCTTTTCTGCTCACCCTCGATTTTTTTTCCGGCTCCAAATCAGCAATTTTTTTTCGCAACTCATTGTTCTCTTCCAAAAGCCCAATTATTTTTTCTTGAGCTTCCTCAAACTTGGCACGGTACATCTCGTCTTCGCTCCTTTCTTGCGCTTTTGTTTCGGATTGTTTTGTCCCCACCAAAATGAATTCATAATCTAAATCATTTTTTTTACAAAAAGTGATTAGTTGTTTGTAGGGGATTGACCCACGATGCTTATGGTTTGCAAATGCTCCCGCGCTTATTTCCAAGGCTTTAGCGAGAGATTCATCTTTTTGCAACTCTGGCTTTACTTCCCTGATTCTTTTTAAAATGTGATTAAATTTATTCAAATTGAAAATTTTATTTGACACAAGGACACAAAATGAGATATTTTATCTCATATTGGGAAGTTTGCCCGAATTTGTGATTTTTAAGATTATTCTTATTAATTATCACAAATAGAAATAAAGGCAAGCGCAAAATATATTGAGTGCCCCGGCTCTCCCTTTTCTCGTTACCCTTTTTATGCCGGGGCATTCAATCCTTTCAATCACTTAAAAAGGAGCAACCCCTATGAAAAACAAATCCATTTTTTTTGCAATTGCGGTTTTATCACTGACGAATTGTTCATTTGCTGGCCCGTATGTGACAAGTATCGCGCCAGCCGGAGAGCAAGGGTTGTTGGTGGAAAAGTGCAAGGCACAACTCAACCCCTTTACCAACAATATTAGCACGGGAGATTGCAACACTTCTTATGTGTATATCGGTGACTCTGCTTCCCGCAAAAATTCGGGCGCACTGGATGGCACAAATCCAAACAACAACGTGATCACGATCAAGTGAGGAACTATGGACAGCGATTTAGTAACAGAATTTATTAAGAAGACAAAAGAAAAAAGAGAACTGGAAGAAAGACTCAATTCGGTGAAAAAGGAAATCAAGCATATCGAAGAACCGTTGATGAATGAGTTTGAAAAAGCCGGATGCAAATCCATCAACATGGGCGATTACCTTGTGGGTTTGCAACGGCGCGTGTTCGGAAATAAAAAACTTGAGTCCAACGAATTGGGTGAATTGCTACTGCAAGACGTCAATTTAAAAAAGTATGTCAGTTACAGCCCGCAAGGGTTGACCGCGTTTTGCCGTGAGTTGGAAGAGAACGGCGAACCGTTGCCCTCTATTTTAAATGGCAAATTTGAACTTGCCGAAACTTTTAAACTTTATGCAAGAAAAAAGGAGTCATAAATGTCAGAACTCACAAAGATGCAAGATAACGAAGAATTCAAAGTTTTAGTGTCAGGAACAAACGAATTGGAAGCACTTCGCGCAAACTTGGGGGAAGGCGGAATTGAGCCGGGAAGCTTGGACAAAATTAAAATGCCCGGAAGCGGGGGAAAATTTTTTGAGATTCCCGATGTTTCAGGGGAAAGAAGCGAATCGAATTTCAAAGGAATCATCGTTAATTGGCAAGATGTCCGCGCATATTGGAAAGATGCCTTTGCCGGGGAACAAGCCCCTGACTGCAATTCTTTTGATATGCAAAAAGGAGTTGGAACTCCCGGCGGGGAATGTGCAACTTGCCCAATGAACGAATGGGGATCAGCGGATAATTCCAACGCAAAAGCGTGTAAGGAGAAAAGAAAATTATTGATTTTGATGGAAGGGCAAATTTTCCCTGTTTATATGGACGCGCCAACAATGTCACTTGCCCCTTTAAAAAAATATTTTCAACAATTGGCAAGTAAAAATATTCCATTTCATTCCGTGGTTACTGAATTCGGCTTGAAACAGGAAGAGAACGCCGGGGGGATAAAATATTCCCGGCTCAATGTTGTCATGGATCGTTCCCTCACGGTAGATGAAGTCAAGGGGTTAGCAAGTTATTCGCAGACTTTTGAATCTGCAATGCGAGGGAATTGATTATGGCGTTTGTTGTACCCCCCATTGACGGAATTCCCGCATTCGATGAATTAACGGAACTCCGTCAATGGGTTCTTTTCAGCAAGGACAAAAGGCCATTCAACCCATCCAATAAATTGCCCGCGTCCACCACAAGCCCGAAAACTTGGGGAACCTTTGAAGAAGCTTGGCGGGCGGGGCTTAACGATACATCGGGGAAATTCAAGGGCGTGGGTTTTGTATTTACATCGGGATCGGGGATCGTGGGAGTCGATCTTGATAAATGTGTGGATGAAAATGGTTGTCCCTTACCGTGGGCGGGAAAAATTATTAACCAATTAAATAGCTATACAGAAAAATCCCCAAGCGGTAAGGGATACCACATTTTTATCAAGGGGCGATTACCGGGAAACAGGAACAAAAAGGGCGGGGTGGAAATGTATTCCACGGAAAGATATTTCACCGTTACCGCAGATCATATTGATGGAACCCCCGGAACAATTGAAGAAAGACAAGAGGAACTCAACGCTGTTTATAACGAGATTTTTCCAAGCAACGGCAACCATGAAACTCCAACGGCAAATGTTGAAGGGATCGTGGTTGATCTGGATGCTTCACCACCGTTTCAAAAATTTAACGCGCTCTTGGCGAATGATCGGAAATTCAAACAAACGTGGGAGCATCGGCGCACCGATCTTTTGCGGGACGGGTTGCCGGATATGAGTTCCCACGATTTGTCACTGGCTTATTTTGCCGTGGCCCACGATTGGAAAGATCAGGAAATTGCGGATTTGATTGTCGCGCACCGTGTTCAAGGGGGAAGGGAAAAGGATATCTTAAAAGTCCAGCGGGTGAAGTATTTAGAAGACACTATTCGCTTCGCCCGTGACGCTAATAGAGATGGTGTTTCCGATACGGACGCAATATCAACGCATGATATTCGTTCCGCCCGCGCAACTAATAACCCAAACGAACAACTCAACCAAGTAAGTCAACAAATCGGCGTGGAAGTTTCGCGGGTGATTATGCGGGGGCTTGACCCATCGGAATTTTATTTTGTAATTGACGGAAAAGAGATTCGGGTGGGGAACATGGATCAGGTTAGCCGTCAGAGTCATGTACTGGCCCGCATTGCTGAAATTACGCGCCGGATGCCTGACAGGTTGCAACCAAATAGATGGCGCGAATACGTCAATCTGATTCTGCGTGTAGCGGAGTTTGAAGAAGCCCTCGATCCCAAGCGGGAATTATTTGAAGCAATGCACTCTTATTTTATTAAGCGGACAGTTTTCCCGGCGGATGAACATGAAGAGGCTCTTCACAGTTCGCATCCGTTTTATTTTGAAAAATGCCACTGGATTAACTTGGAAAACTTTTGGGGATATGTGGATCGGAACAAACTAATCAAGGGGATCACATTTCGGGATATACAAAATCGACTGACTCAAGTGGGCTGGAAACGCAGATTATTCAGTGCAACCGTCCATGAAGAGCGAATTCAAAGGAGATATTGGGGTGGAATTCTTGAAGAATGGGACTAAACGAGTTTCAAACGACTATATATATAGTAAAAATCAAATCAAAAACACTTTTTGTTTGAAAAAAGTAGTGTAGTGTCACAAAAAGGCATTAATGGATTGAAAATAAAAGGGTTAGGCTGTGACACCGCCAAAAAAGTAGTGTCACAGTGGTTTGTAACTCCTTTAAAAACAACAAACGAACTGTGACACTCCTAAAAAGTGGTGTCACAATCACAAAATGAACAAAACTTATCACATTTATGGCCCGCCGGGATGCGGGAAAACGACAACGCTGGCAAAACAGGCAAAGCGGGCGATTGAAGTCAACGGGGAAGATCGCGTTGTCTTTAGTTCGCTGACCAAGGCATCGGCGAATGAAATCCGGTCCCGTGGATTGCCGTTAGCGGATGATCGCATCGGAACACTTCATTCCCTATGCTTCCACGCGCTGAATATTAAACATAACGAGGTGGCTGATACTCCATCGAAATTAAAAGAATGGAATGGATGCGTTAAGCCATCGTTGCAAGTCAATCCGAAAATGGGAACATCCTTTGAAGATATTTTTTCCGGGGATGATACCGAAGAGCGCGAAGGTGACAAGGCGTTCAAAGAAATGCAAATGAACCGGGCGCGGATGCTTCCCGAAGAATCTTGGAAAACTTCCACGCGGTATTTTTATCGTAAATGGGAAGATTGGAAAAAGGAGAACGGATATACAGATTTTACCGGGATGATTGAACGGGCGTTGAATGAAACAGACCACGCGCCGGGTGACCCAAAAGTTTTGTTTGGGGATGAATGCCAAGATTATTCCAAGCTGGAGATTACTTTGCTCCGTGACCATTGGGGCAAGCGTGCCGAAAAGATCATTCTGGCGGGTGACCCGGATCAGGCGATCTTTGAATGGCGTGGGGCCGATCCTAAAGTTTTCATGGATCACCCGATCCCCGAAGAAAACAAGCGGTTCTTAACACAATCTTATCGTTTGCCAGAAATCCCGCACGCGAAAGCTATGTCATGGATAAGGCAGATTGCAGACCGGGAAGATGTGGCTTTTAAACCAAGATCAGAAAAGGGAAGCGTGCAATTTTTACCCACGGGATATAAAGATGCCGAAGACATTATTTCTTTCATAGAGCAAGAGATTAGGGAGAATCGCACGGTGATGGTGATCGCATCGTGTAGATATATGCTGGCCCCGCTGATCAAGGCACTCAAGTTAAAATATATTCCGTTCTGGAACCCCTATTCTACCGATCCAGTTTGGAACCCTCTTAAATCGAAGAGAAATGAGATATGGGGCATTGACCGCGTGTTGAGTTTTTTGCGTCCTGACCCGGAAACCTATGGCGAAGATGCAAGGGATTGGAACTCTAAAGAAATGCGAACATGGATGGCGATCCTAAAATCAAAAGGATTATTGCATCGTGGAATTAAAAGCCAGCTTGCCGATGAAGGATGGGGATGCCCGCCCACGATCAAGGATTTTGAAAATCTTTTTATTGAAGATGAATGCGCGCATCAAGCAATCAACACGGATTTGAATTGGTTAAAGAAAAACGTAACGCAAGCTGGTTTGCACCAGATCAAGTTCCCCGCTGGCGTGGCTTTAAAACATGGTGGAAGGAAATTGCGGGAACGTCCCAAGGTGATCGTGGGAACCATTCATTCGGTCAAGGGCGGGGAAGCGGACACGGTTATCGTGTTCCCTGATCTTGCTTGGATCGAACAAAGAATGATCGAGGAAAGCAGATCGGAAAAAGAAAAAATGATCCGTAAATTTTATGTTGCGCTTACTAGGACAAAAAACAAACTGGTCATTTGTGAACCAAGAGATTCACGCCAGCTTGTTTATGCTGACTTGTTATGAATGAAATCAAAACAGATATTTTTAATGGCGAGATCGTGTCGATCTGTATGACCGAAGAGGAAGCAAAGATGATGGAGAAACGGTTTCCTGACCGCGTGATTTATTCGCCGATGGAGTTGGCGTTTTTAAAAAAGCAAGAGCCGATGTGTGCCCACTGGCTCCATGAAGCAAAAAAACAATTTCCACGATCCAAAATTGTTTTGGATGCGGAACAATTAAAACCGAAGAAAAAACAAACTTTGAGGGAACAATTAGCGGAGAGGAAATCAGGGAATTGAGCGCATCCTTAACCTAGCTTTGATAATGCTTTCTTAGCAATTGCGTTAAAACTAAATCGGTACGGCGGGGAAGTGTTTATGCAGTTAAGGATGTGCTTTTAAATTTTGAGGAAATCACCCCATGCAAAGGTATGGGGTCATGGGAGATCGGACAATAGGGGGGATTCTAGGAGGTCGAATTTTGCTAGAAACCCAAATAACACGCAAGATCATGGAAAAACTCAACAAAATGGAAAATTGTCGAGTTATGAAATTGCACGGGAATCAATACACGATTAACGGCACTCCCGATCTTTTGATTGTGAAGGAAGGCCAGACTTATTTTATGGAAGTGAAACGCCGGGGAAATAAAGCAACACCCAAGCAGTTGTTTGAACTTAGAAAATGGGCGGGAGCCGGGGCGATCACGGGGGTTGTTTATTCAGTGGATGAAGCAATTAACATGATAGGGGAAAACGATGTCTAAAGGATTCAGATACGAAGTTCCATTATGTCAGGAAGATTTGATTTTTTATTCAAAGAAACACAAAACAAAACTGATCGGCAAATGCAATAAGCCAAGCGTGGCGAGTTGGATTTGGAAAGATTGTGATGGTGAAGCGTTTTTCGTTTGCCAGTTCCACGATAAGGCAATCCAAATGGAAGAAACCGGGGAAATCAAGCCCTTGCCTAAACAGGAACTTAAAAAATATTCAGAAAAACAAAATGAGGTTGTCGCATGAATCAGGAATTTAATGACGCGCTGGATGAATTAAGAAAGTTGCACGATAAAAAAAATCACGATTACGCAACGGATTCAAATCCCTATGAAAACCTAGAAGCAGTTAGGGAGATTGGGATTGAACCTTGGCGGGGCGTGGTAATTCGTTTAATGGATAAATTTAAGCGGGTCAAAAACTTTTGTGACAGGGGAGAACTTAAAGTCAACGATGAAAAGATTGAAGATACTTTTATGGATATTGCCGTTTATTCCACCCTTGCCCTGATCCTTTTTAGGAAAGAAGAAAAAGAAAACAAACCAGAATGGAGCGAGGGTTAGTGGTTGCTCGTACTAAAGTTTATTTTCCCACGGAAATTAAATGCTACAAAAATGGATTAAAAGCAATTTACGAAGTCAGCGCGGAAGAGAATTCCAAGGATTTATGGGATGTGTATTATAACCCAAACAAAAAAATGCGGAAGCAATATGGCACGCTAATTTGTCCCAATTGCCAAGAAACGAAAACCAAGAGGCACCATAATGAAATGTATTGTTCATACAAATGCCGGGTGATTTATACGAATAAACGCAAAAAAAGAGAAAATGACAAAGCTTGAAAAATTGCAACATATTCAAGTGGTTTTGGAAGAAGCACTTTCAATGAACTATCGGCTTACACGGGCAAAGTGTCCAGAAATCAGGGAAGCTTTACAGTTTATTGAAGAGTTGCAATCCCAAAACAAGGAAAAGAGTGAACAAAATGAAGGCTGAAAAAACTATGGTACTATTGCCCGAATGGTTTTTAAAAGGGAAAAGCTATCAGGGAGATAGGATCATGGGAGATTTAATTATCCAAAAGGGGAAAGTATGGTATGCAGACTGCACATATCGCGGAATAAGATTGCGTGATAGTTTAAAGACCGAGGATCGACAGGTTGCGATTGAACGATTACTCGAATTGCAATTGCTTGTCAGAGAGGGAAGATACCAGATTCACAAAATATTTTTTGAAAAGTTGGCCGAGCAATACGATCCACAAGTTGACCGTGAAAACAAATTAATGAATCTCAAAAATCATGTATTACCAGCGTT
>VTLG01007830.1_pt1 | contig 26142 bp, 48 predicted proteins | sample 4694571 | NCBI WGS metagenome assembly VTLG01 (sample SAMN12604809, study PRJNA352737) | marine metagenome | biome: ENVO:00000447; feature: ENVO:00000209|ENVO:00000569|ENVO:01000036; material: ENVO:00002151; isolation source: viral sequences binned using virsorter ...
TAGTTGACAATATTATTTAATTATAATATAATTAAGTTGTAAGCAAACCAATCAAACAAATGTTATTCCAAAAAACAATCACAACTCACGAATACATTACAGGCAATCGCGAGGTTAACTGGTATTTTGAGCATCAGGAAGGCAACGAGTTCGGATATTTAGTTATCATTACTAATGGCCGTATTGATCGCGAACAAAGATATGAAGCTAAAGAGTTTTACGAATTGATTGAAAAAACAAAGCAATTAATTCCTGAATGTTGGGAAGGTTGGAATGGAGACAATTTCAATCACAATTATAATTTTATGACTCCTGAAGACTTCGCTGAAACAATGTATGAGGAGGTTGCTTAAAATGAATTTCAACAATGATGAAAAAGACGTATTATTTTTAAGTCTTAATGCCATAATCAAAAATTATGAAAAATGGAATCGTTTAGAAAATAAAGACAAATATTATTTTTTGACTACATACAAAAAAATAGCAGAAAATAATAATTCACAATTTAATATCAGATATAAATTATTTGATATTTTGAAAGATTACGATGAAGAATATATTTGGGATGCCGTTTTCATAGTCAAGCCTATTGTGGAAGCTGATCGCAAACTAAATGGATATTAAATGGATAGTTTTATGATTAATCATCAAGCCGCGCTTGATAGCCAAAGAGAAGCGCAGGCAATTCGAGATCGTGGCGATGATGAAGATGACAAGTTTTTTAATCACGAATACGATTTAGAAGACGATGATTTTATCGATGATTGAAACGCCTTCTTTACTTTCGCCGTGTGGCTCTTATCAGGTTGACTTTTATTTTATAAAAGGTCGATCTGATCTTTATTTAAGGATAGGAACATTTGAAGGCAAAACAGAATTTAAAGAATGTGTAACTGAAATCGAAATGTTTAGGGAAATAGAAAGCAAAAGGTTTAGAAAATTCAAAACAGTTAAATTAAATAAAATCCCGCAGATTGTTGACATACTTAATTAATTCTATTATAATAGGAATGTAAGCAAAACAAATCAAACCAATGAACACTTTCTTCAATCGCTACTTCAACGAAAAAGACCTTGACAATCAGGTTTATGAAATCACTACTCCAAACGGAACAATGAATTTGATTGAAACTGATATGGTTATCGCCAAGATCAAGACAACTCAAGGCGAAGAAGCTAAAAAGATCGAAGCGATCATTAGACAGATTGATTGCTTAAATGGTGATCTTCACCATTTTCTAAAGCACCTTGCTCAAGCAATGGCAATTGATTTTTAAGGAGGACTAAACAATGGATAGAGAACTCGAAAAACTTGCCGATCAATATGAAGGTAATTTATTAAATTACTTTTGCGGCATGACACCTGAACAATCAAAAGCATTTAACAAAATGCGCAAAGACCATAAAAACAAAAGGAGGTAAAACAAATGAAAAAATTTGTTGTGATTAATTACATCACTACTTACAAAGAAGTTGATGCTGACACAAGAGAAGAAGCAATTGAATTAGCTCTTACAGAATCAATACACGAAGCTAAAGAGCGCACGATAGTCAAACAATGCGGTCTTAACCAATTAACAAATACAGGGAGGTTCTAAAATGGCTAACAGGGAAAAGGGAACAGCGGACGCTGACAAGTATTCTGAACTGATTCAGGTACTTGTCAAACCCGCAACAAAAAAAGAATTACAGACACGCGCAATCATTGAAGGAAAAACTCTTTCTTGTCTTATGCGCGATGTATGCGAGGAAGAAGCAAACAAAGAATATGAGGTTCAATGATGGAGGACAATTGGTTTATCGAAGTTCCTGAATTAAGGAAAAGGTATCTTTCTTTATCTGAAGAAGATAAAGCGCAAACAAGAAAAGCCGCGATTGAAATGCAAAAGCAATTGATTTTTTCTGAACCTTGGCATCTTGACGGATTTTCTGAAAAAGATAAAAAAGCATTTATGGCAGATTTATCCGAAGAACAAATTAAAGATATGTCGAGAAGATATAACGAATATAAATTTAAAAACAGAAAAAAAGGATTTGGATAATGAACGAAGAAAAACCAAAAGCGGGTCGAATTGAATTTGACGTTAAAAGACAACTATGGATTGTTTTTAATGGCGAAGAATGGGTCGAAGTCGATCTTAAAAAACATCGGTGCAATTTCAATAATCCGAATATGAACAAATATTAAATATTGAATATTGACACCCTGCCATTTTGTGCCAATGTGTGGATGAATTAAACCAATTATGACCACAAACAAACCAATTCGTGTACAAATCAAGCCACAAATTGTCGCGCTTTTAGAACCAATTAAACCAGAACATCAGACTATGTCTACATTCATCAACGATTTACTTTATCGAACATCTAAGGGGTTGACACCGTATGGTACCCTGTATTTATCAAGCGAACAAAGTTCGCCAGAAAAAACAAAAGAAAAAAAACAAGAGAGCGCAGATAAATACTCTAATATAGAATCTATTAATAATAATAAGGAAAAGAAAAAAATTGATGTTTTTGCTTCTCCTAACATAAAGAAAGAATATATTCCTGATGATCTACAAAGACACGCCGATTTAATTGTTGAATGGTGGCCAATTAGGCATAAGAAAAAAGCTACTTGCAGCGAAAAGGTCGCGCAACGCATCTTTAAGACTTTGAGATCGTTTACCCTTGATGAACAGATTAGAGCGCTAGAAATGGCGATTATCGGGGGTTACAAGGATGTATATAAACCTAACGACAAGAAATTCTTTAAAAAAGAAGAGCCAGTTGTAAATCATCCCGCGTCAAAAGTATTTAGAGCAAGCGAACAAAACTGGCCGAATCTAAATATCCTAAATGAACTTTCTTATAAGGACGATGGAAAGATTAGTTGATTTAGGTTCACTTGTAAGAACCTTAAAAGCGGGATTGCATAAGCCAAACCCCGCAAACCCTGATCGCAAGATGTGGACGCTGACCGATCTCGACAAAAAAACAGACGGATGGAAAACTGTTGAGGACGATTGCAACAATGCAAAATCACGATTCCCAAAAGGTTATCAGGGCGTAAAACATCGAAACCTCGCCCGAACTCAACAAGTTGAAGAACGTGTTGAAGTTATTGACCCAAAAGATTATCCAACAATTTAAACCAATGGAAACAAACGATTTACCACTTTTTAATTATCCTGTTGCACCGAGCAACAAAACAGAAACATCAAAAGATGCCGCTGAATCTATAAAAGACAAAATAAACGGGATGTGCCTTGAAGTCTTACGATGTGTTAGAAATTATGAAGAAGGGCTGACTTGTGACCAAGTAGAAGAAAAACTTGGGATGAAGCATCAAACAGCATCAGCCCGCCTTAATGACTTGTCAAAATGTCAACCCGCGTTCCTTCAGCATCGTTTCGATTCATCAACAGGGAAACCTTTAAGACGCCCTACGCGAAGTGGCCGAACAGCAAGAATCTATTTTGTGACGCCTTACGGGATGTCGGTGGCATGAAAAAATTACTTCCGCCGCTTCCTATCGCAAGGATAGAAAAAACCCACAAATACATTTGGGAACCGACAGGCGAACAGCTTGCATTTTCAACGACTCAAGTTTGCAATACAAAAACGCCTGAAGAAATGAGAAATATTGAAAAACATAGGGAGTCTTGGCAACCACGGGGCGAAACAGCGCATTATGCTTTGCAACAACGGATGCTCGGCAACGACAAAATCGAAATGGGCGATTATGAAGATTGGATAAAGCCTTTAATGGATTTGGAATTGTGGAAAGATTTCGAGCCGTGGGCGGTTGAATATATGCTTTGTGATCTTGAAAAATCTGTCGGCGGTCAACTCGATCTTCTGGGCTATGACAACAAATCAGAAAAACTTATGTTGATTGATCTTAAAACACAATCGCAGAAGTATGCGAAACCTTATTCAACAGATGCGCAGATGGGAAGCTATCTTGAAGCGCTTGCAGAACATCACAAAATTATTCCTGATGTATGCAAAACGATTTGGGCTAGACCTAACAGATGTGTAGTTGGCGAAGATCAACATACTATTGATTGCGCTTATGCTTGGTCGCAGGCGTGGAAAAGATTTGATTCTGAACAAGGAGGATTTTAAAAATGGGAAGAACAAAAAAAATTATCGACAAAAAAAAAGTATTCAATGTACCTTTGACTTACGAGTTATGCCAGACTATTGAATTTGCAATGGAACTTGGCAGAATGAAAGCTATTGATAAAGATAGAGAAGATTTAGACAGCTTATTTTCAAAGGCATATTTGAAATTTATTGATACTTACCGCAAAGCGTACAAATGAAAGAACTTGAATTTCGTGTTGTAGGTTTACCCGCGCCGCAGGGTTCAAAAACTTTAACAAGATACGGCGGTTTGATGGAATCAAGCAAAAGGGTCAAGCCGTGGCGTCAGGATATTATTCACGCGGCGCTTGAAGCGTTTGCAGGCAACCCATTTAATGAACCCGTGCAAGTTTCTATTGAATTTATAATGCCGCGCCCTAAGAGCCATTTTGGAACAGGTAAAAATGCAGAAATTTTAAAAAATAATGCGCCTTTCTTCTGCACTAGCAAGACAACAGGAGACGTTGATAAGCTAACCCGCAGTACTCTTGATGCCCTTTCTGTTACATCTGGCGGAACTGTTCTTGCAGATGATTCTCTTGTTGTTTGTTTACAGGCATTGAAACGCTATGCAAAACGATTTGAACATATTGGCGCAAATATAAATATAAAAACTTTTGACAAACCTGAATAAATTGGTAGACTAAAGAAACTAGACTAATACTAAGATGTCAAACCAACCTGAACCAAATCTAAAGCAAGAGTACATGAAAGACTTCCAACAGGCTCAAAAAGAGTTTCCAACAATGGGAAAAACAAAACAAGTCGGGGTCGGAAAATTTGGCTACAGCTATTTACCACTTGAACAAATGTTGTCTTTAGTTACGCCTGTTTTACTGAAAAACAAAATTTCAATAAGCCAAGTATTCGATTACACGCCGACAGGTCAAACATTGCTTGTTACAAAATTAATGCACCAAAACGGCCATGAAGAAGTAAGCAAACTTCCTTTGTTTTTACCGCCTAGAGATTTAGAAAATCCAAAGAAAAACGAAACCCATGTTTGGGGCGGTTCCGTAACTTATGAAAGTCGATACAGCATTAAAAAAATTCTTGGTATTGAAACAGATATGGATTTCAATATGGAAGAAGAAGAAAAAGTATCAGATAAAAAACAACCAGAAAATAACGATGTCGTAAGAACACCGACAAAACCGAATCAAGAACCCGACAAAGATTATTTAATACCTAAAGCAATAAATCCTGATGCTAGGGATTTGATCTGTCAAGATATACGAAATTCAGGCCATCAAGAACAAATCTTGAAAGACTTTAAAGAACATTTTAAATTAAAAGTAAAACAAGTACGTCCTGAAAATATTACATTATCTGAACACGGCAGATTTTTGCGCCAAGCTGTTGAAAAGTATAAAGATGATTAATGACCGAAGAACAGGCCACAAAATCAGGCGAAGAAGTCATTGCGCAACTTCGATCACGCCGCAATTCTTATTACAACCGCAACAAATTTTATTTCAGAACCGATGATTCGCAAGCCACCTTAATTCGTAAATACTGCGCGAAAAACAAAATTTCGCTTACACAACTATTTGATCAACTTTTAACAAATTTTTTTAACCATGCCTGATTCATTTAAAGCCGCCCTTCCTTATCCAATCAAGTTTTCTACAAGTGAAAACGATTATGAAGATCAAGACAAGTATCCGCAAAAAATGTCTTTGTTTATTCCTTCTGAATCTGTTTCCGCCTTCTGTGAAGAAGTTATGAAAATGGTTGATACCAAACAAAAAAAAGGTAAAGTTTGGGATTATTCCAAAAAAGAAGAAGTCGAAGTCGATGGTATTTACATCAACGCAAAAGCCAAAGAAGGCAAATATGGATTATTTGGCAATATAAATTTAAACTTTATTGAGCCTACAGCGGGCGATGATATTCCTTTTTAATTCTTGAATTATTATCGTTTTTTTCTTTTTTAAGACTTATCTTAATTAGTTCTGTTTCGAGATCGCCAATCTTTGCAATGCAATTTTTGATGATCTCGTCTTTTTGCCAATTTTGCCGCTGATAGTTTACAGCAACATCAAGCAAATAATCGAAGTCAGTAATTTCGGCCAACATCCGCGCCTGAATCTCAAGGTAAAGTTGATCTTCAAGTGTTTCTGTTATGATTAGCCAATCATCCCAAGCCATAGCAAGCTGACCTCCTTATATTGAAAATAGGCTAACTTTTGGGGTATTAGTTAGCCCATTTTTTTGCAGAGAAGGCATCGACCACCGAATGCCTTATCCTTAACATAACTTAAAGTTATGTTACAGGCCATAACTTTTCCTTAACCAAGGCGACAATCTCATTATCAATGTCTGTCTCCGTGGAGTCAGCATAGTCTTGAAGCAATCCAATCACAAGCGATTTTACTGCATTGGATTTGACGAAGAACTTCAGTATTGGCTTGATAAATCTAATCATGTTTTTGTAATATATTCTTTTCAACTGTAGACAAATTTGCTAGTTTTAGCAAAAAGCCTTAATTATGGAAGAAAAAGAAGAGAAGGAAGGTTTTGATTGGGGCGATTTGTTTGGTCATGCTGTCCGATTTTTAATTTTGACTTGGAGTTTATCAATGATGACTCTTGGATATATGGGTAAGGTAAGAATTGACGGTGCCTTTACCGCCGGACTCGTAAGTGGGGTGCTAGGTTCGTACGGCATTTCCGTGGGAAACAAAAAAAATGGCAATTCGCCTAAAATAGTGGATAATAGTAAAAACAAGGTAGGTATTAAATGAAAAAATTATTTTTTCTTTTATTTTTGCTTCCATTGCCCTTACAGGCAGGCTATGTCCACAAAATAACGGCGTCAGCGCAAGGCGTGGTTGATGGTAGCTATTCGCAGGCAAAGCGCATTGGTTCGACCTATTCAATGAGTTCGACAGGGATTACAGCGGGAACAATGGGGCATCTTGATTCGCCCGCATTAGACAATAGTTCAGTATTGACAGGCGTAGCAGCTACACACGGAACGGGTTCTTATACGCAAACCACAGCCGGCGCCGCAACGAGTTTTTCAGAATCATTTATTCAAGGGGATGCAGTAGTAACAACAGCAAGTGTTTCTTCTGGCGTTGTTTCTTCTTTACCAGTTACAGGCGATACAATCACATATTCAGGCGGTTCTAATACAGGGCAATCAATAGGAATCACTTCAGTAGCAGGCGGAACTATAACATTAAGCCCCGGCGCGGCAGGTTCAAGCGTAACAGGTTCAATTACAAGTTCTATCGAAATCGAATAATGCGGCGCTTATTTATAAGCATTTTATTATTGTCTAGTTCGCCCTGTTTTGCTATTCCTGTAATTCCAAATTTTTCTGCGGGTAGTAGTATAAGTCGAACAACCAGTTCACAATCAACACGGGAAATAATTCAGTCGTATTCCTATTCTACGGGGTATCAGTACACAACAGGCGGAACCAATGTCGAAGCGGTCACGGCAGGCGGAACAATCAGCCCTGAAGCAATTGCAGGGGCAACTCAAACAATTAATGGCGTAACATCAACAACAACAGGAATAAATTTATCTACTAAACCACAATTTAAACAAACAACGGCAGGCGCGGCGACACAATATCACGAATCGTATATTGGGCCGGGGCTAAATTCTTATGTCCATATAGATCGCACCATTGAAGTCCAATCTGTAACTGAATCAACGTCAACGTTTACGCAATGATAAAAAAATTTAAGATAGCAGGCGCAATATTATTTTTTTCTGTTCAGTTTCCAAGTTACGCAAATACCAATATGACAAATAATCCAGTATCAAATTCATCTGGAAGCGTTACGAATTTGGGCGTAATGAATATGCCGACAAGACAATTTCAAAATCAAGTCGGCGGTCAAACTGTAGTCTGTCAATCTGATACTTTAGTCATCCAACCTTTTGTCACTTCATCGGCTTCATTTACAAAACCTTATCAAGATTTTTATCTTGACCCTATATATTCAGTTAAAGATACAGAAGGCGCGACAGATTCAAACGGCGTAACAATAGGCGATGGCGACCCCGACAACCCCGGCCAAATTATCGGTTATAAAACAGTAAGAACAGCGCAAAAAGATACATATAATATTTCGCCGGGAATCAGTTTATCTTGGAATATTTCACTTGATCGTAAGGCGGTGCGATTATGCCGCGAAGCTCAACAAAGACAATCAGATTTAATTCAGGCAAGAATTAACGACAATATGTACGCGTTAGAACTTGGACGTTTAAAAACGTGCGGCGATCTTTTATCTAAAGGTTATAACTTCAAAAAATCTTCAAAATATTATAAATTATGCGAAGATGTCCAATTAACAAATCCAAGCAATACTTTAATTAATCATCAACATTCTTTGAAAGAAGTTTCTGTTTCTTCAAACGAGAAGAAGAACTAAATTTTGTACCTGACTTTTTGCCAATAAGTTTCTTTGCACGATTTATTAATTGTTTAAATATTGGCTTAAGAAGTCTTGTCAAAAAAGGCGTAGCAGTTGCGGCGGATGTTGCGACAATAGTTACTACTAAAGTTGTTGCAACTACAGATGACGATGGAAGGTATTTATCGACAAAATCAGTTTTAGCCCATATTTCGATACATTTTCCATCTATCACTTCAAACCCGACAACCTTTTCTTGCGCTTCTGCATTTCTAACATCATTAAGCCTAAATTGTTGGTCTTTCGCAGGGCAATCAATTTCTTTTTCTTCTATTACGTTATTATTGTTATTTTCTTTTGTTTTTGGAATTTCTGGCGTTTTTATTTCTGGTATTTCTGGCGCTTCTGTTTTGGTGTTTTGTTTCGGTGTAACTATTTTTGCGGATGGAGAATAATCAGGCGCAAAATAAAATGGTGCGGTGTGATCGCATAAAGCAACATTTCCATCGGGGTCATTATTGAAATGATCTTTACCACCCGTCAAAGAATCGCGTACAACAACGCAAGGAGCATCAATCACAGGAACGCCCATATCAATAGAAACAGGCGTATCGAGGACGATAGGCGGTTCAATATGGATAGGTTCTGGAATATGTATGTTCGGTATATTTATTTCTGGTATTTCCAAAATTTAAAATGGAATTACGTTGCCTGTTGATTTTGGTAGTTTAGGAATTTCTGGTAAAGGTATTTTATCAATAACTTGTTGAATCATTTTTTCTTTAAAATCATCACTTGTTACCATGATGTAACCATAGACCCCTGCGCCCAACATTGACGCACTGATTATAAAACTTAAAATAGATAATATTTGAGAAATACGAGCCATGATTCGAGAAGCATTTTTAAAAGCATTAGTGCCTGTTACAATTATAACGTTTTGCGGATTATGCGCATTGGCTCCTTTATATATAAGTCTTGGGGTGTTAACAAGACAAATGAGCGAGAAAGTTAATTAATCAGTACTTTCTACTTTTTCAATTTTTTGTTCTTCTGCCTGACTAGCTCTATCCTGTAAAATTGCCTGAATTTGAATAAGTCTTGTTGTACATTGTTCATGTACTTTTTTTGCTTGGTCAATGTTTTTGATCATTAACTGCAATTCTTTTTCTAGTTCTTCGTTAGTTTTAGCCATAATTAAAATGCAACTCCTGTTGTTTGTACTGGTGTGTTAATTAAATCAATTTCAGCCTTAAGACTTGCTTCTATAGCAGCAACTTCTGTTGACCCTAAAGAATCTTTTACCCATGTAAGCATAGTTGCTTCTGTAGGTGTTGGTTTACTTGCATCAAAAGCTATAAAACCAGAAGGCAACGATTCAGGTTTTGTAAAAACAATTTCGCCTGTTCGCCTTGCCTTTTCTTCTGTGCCGTCCATGCCTTTCACGCGATAAACAACGTTTGTGAAGTAACCATCGGCAACATCCCTTTTACATTGTGTGCCATTGATTTCCCATGTATAAGAAATTGCCATAAGAAAAATAATTTATTTAAATTTTAACTTGGTTTTGGATATTTGTCTTTTACGGCTTTTACATGATCTTTCCAAGTTGTAGTTCCATTTACTAAGTCCCAATACTGCATATCTAATTGTTCCTCTACAGGTAAATATATCGTATCTGTTGTAAAGGCTTCGCCTGTTCTTTGACGTTGGTATAAAGTTGCAGCGGCTTCAGCGTCTAAAGTAACTCTTGCAGCATCAATATCAGATTGAATTAAAGAAATTTTGTTTCCAGATTCATCGAATGCGCCTGTGCTGTCATTAATAGTTACAGCATTTGGATATGCTTTGCGTATTGCTTCAAAATCTAAAGCCATAATTAGTTTTTAATAAAATTATACAAGGAGAAAATCATGCTGACACCTCCATTAAAGTAATCACAGCTTCTTCTTCACCATTATTTGCGGGTACTTTAACAGTTCCATTACCGTCTTTTCTAAATCTTACCAAATATGTAGTTGCACTTGTTGTAGAGGGTGTATCTACAATTACAAAACCCCCATTACCAATGGCATCATTACCATTATTTATCCCAAACTGAGAAATTCCAGTATTTCCATCACCTAAATTAGTGCCACTTGATCCGCCTCTAAAAACAGTAAGTCTTATAAATCCATTACTACTATCAATACTTACAGTTGTGCTTAGTATCACAATAATTTTATTGCTTGAGCTTGCAGGGGTTATTGATGCTGAAATATTTGTGTCTACAAAACTCGTGCTAGTTGTTTCAGTTCTGTTATTAGTTTTAGCAGTGACAACCTGTAAAATTTTTCCACCACCAGAGGCTGCAGCCTGATATGAAACTTGTCCTGTAGATGCGTTGTAGTACAGAATATTACTCTGTGTAGTTTGTGTCAGTCCATGCAAACTTACACCATAACTTTCGGTGCTGAATTTTTTACCGTTGTTATGATATAGCTCTACCGCGCCGTCTGGTATAGCTTTTAACATAACTTCATTTGTACTGCTGTTACCTTTTCTTAATTCAGTATTAGCTCCGCTATATGTATGTAAAGGCCCATTAGCAGCTAAAATTTGATTTTCTGTACCATCGTGAAAAATTTGAAAATCGTCATTATTTCCAATTTCAATTTTATTGTTATCGCCTAAATGCAAACCACCATTACCAATCAACACACCTTCCGAGGTTGTCTCAAGTTTTTTACTATCATCAAAATATAGCTCTACGGCTCCGTCTGTATTACCAATTATGCAATTTTCACTTCCACCCTTTGTTAATACTTTAAATATTGATTGAACATTTAATCTTAAGTCGCTTGTTGTGTTTATATCTAAAGCCCCAGTATCGTTATCTAAAACACCTTGTGAGCCTGTGTGATATAACTGCATATCAGTATCTGCACCAAAAACTGCTCTATCATCACTAGCACCACCACTATCACCAAAATCAATATTATTGCCGTTAGTTTGTAAATCACCGCCTAGCTGTGGTGAGGTGTCTGTAACTATATTTAAAGCCGTTAAAGATGCACCTGAACCACTAAAAGCTGTCGCTGTAACTAATCCTGTGCTTGGGTTATATGTAAAGTCCCCGTCTGATTCAAGTCCTACGTTACCAGTTGCTGAAGCATCTTCAATAAAAGGAATTAAATTATTTTCATTTGTTGATTCATTATCAGCAACCGAAACATGATTTGCGTTTGTGGCTGTTGTAACTGTAGTTCCCGCAATAACAGTAGAAAGAGCTACCCCTGCAACAGTAATTGCATCAGCTTCAAGAGTTCCGTCAAAGTCTCCATCAACCGCATCTATATTTCCTACAAAAGAAGTTGCAGTAACATTTCCTGTAACTGTCAAACCAGAAGAAGAAAAACTTCCTCTTGTGGTTCCACCGCAAGTAATATCTAAAGTATCTGCCGCACTTGAAAAGATACCAGTATTTAAATCGTCACGAAATCCTAGTGCCGGGGCGGAATTTGAGCCGTCCTCAAGAGTTAAAGTACCATCAAGTTGCAATAAAGTTACCCAACCATCGTTTGAACTATTTCTTATTTTTAAAACGCCTTCATTTGTATCCGCCCACCATTGATAAGCGTATTTTGTAGAGGGTTCAGATGATGATGAATTATTACTTACAATCGCGGCCAAAGCATTGTTCAGGTCTGACCGGAAATTCGCGCCCGTGGCATTATCTAGTACATAATCGTGAGTTGCCATTGCCTACTTATTTTTACTTAAGATTATCATAATTCTAAGAACCGCGCCCGAATCCGACAGCGGTATATCTAAAATTCCTATCAACAAAACTTGAGCCATTTTTGACGTCTATATCGAAGCCGCTTCCTGTGATGTTGTGAAGGCTGAAAAAATCCCCGCTTTGCATATTTTCAAGAATAATTCCAATTGTCGGAAGATGTGCTGTTGTTGACCCGCCGAGTTCAGAAGTACCTGTGAAATAGGTATTGATAAATTGAACCGACTTGCGAGAAGTTCCTGAAGCAATAACGGCTGTCGGCGATTCTGTTCTTCTTATTAAATTTGCAGAATATCCAAGTTCTTTTATTAAAATACTTTGTGCAGGGTCATCGCTTGTTAATTCTGCCCTAAATTTAAAACCGCGACCAATAAAAGTTCCATTTGCCATCGGTTCAAATGGCGTGAAATTAGCTCCATAAGTACAATTTCCGCTTGTTGTCTGACTTGTAGTTCCAGTTAAAACAAAATCATTAACACTTCCTGTGCTTTGAATTACATATTCGCCATCAATACCTGTGCCGCTTGTAAAATCAACGACAATTACATTTCCCGCTACATAGCCGTGATTTGATTTTGTTATTACTATTTGTGTTCCAGTTTGGGCGTAGGTTGCCGAAACCGATAAATCAGGGTCTAAATCTGTTATCGCAACAAGTAATTTTGCGTTTGTATCAAAAGCTGTAAGCGCATCAATATCTGTCCAAACATCAATTAAAGCTGTTCTTGAATCAATTAAATCATTAGGGTAAAAAGATTCTGTAACCATATGGCGGGTCAGATTCACGACTTGTTTTGCGCCAAAATCAACATTACTTGCAAAATCATATTTACCAGAAGAAGCAATATCGCCGAGAAAATCAATTGAAGATAAATCGTCAATCGAACTTACAGAATCAATTTCTGTTGTTGACCCAAGAACTAAACCACTTAAAGTTGAATCAAAAAATGTATTTGTTTTTGCACCATTAAAAGGGGTTGCATCTGTATCTTCTCTATCTGTAAGAATTGCAAGTTTTGGAATTGCATCAGGAATAGTAACGACAACTGAAGTTTCGCCAGAACTTAAGCGTCCGCCGTCATCGCGGAATTTTAGAATATATTCTCCTTCAATTGCGGGGACAAGCGTTTCTGATACGTTGCCCGGCAAAGCGGGAATAATATCAACAGAGTTTGTAAACGTGCCAGTTCCATCCGTTAAATTGCTGTGCCTGACTACAATATTGCCGCCGTGGGTCACGTCAACATCTGTTGCTTTATCAAAACGCAATCTGACAAATTGATCGTTTACAGGTTCAACAGTTACATTTGAAACATCTTGCGGAAGTGCAGTTTTTCCAACAGCTTCAAAAGTTAAGTCATTTGAAGTTGCCGAAAGTTGTCCGTTTACGTTATAACTAAAAACTTGAAATTCATATGTTCCAAGCTGACTATTCATAATTTGAAAATCAGGTCTTGAAACTCTTTCTGTAAAATAATTACCATTTTCAAAACGATAATTAACTTGATATTCGATAACACCAACTATTGGTTGCCAACTTAAAAATATTTTTGAAACCGCTTGATTATTAATTGGGACTATTGTTTCAACGGCTGAAAGGTTGGAGGGCGGCGGCTGTAAATCATTTAATTTTGAAACAGTTCTTGTTGGTAAAGCCGCCCCATCTTCAATAAATGCGTATTTTTCATTAATGTAAGATAATGCTGTAATCGTATAATTTATTGAATCTGTTTCCTCAACTGTTATTACTCTAAATTTTTGCGCTTCAACTGTAGAATTTTGAATTAAATATATTGTGTTTGTGTTCGGTGTTTGACTAAATGCAGAAGAAACAGTTACAACGCCGTTTGTAATATCAGAAATATCTTTTGTCTCAACTGTGCCATCTGGCAAAATCAAAGATAAAGTCGGGCTGTTTGTTGTAGGTAAATCTGTGCTTTCTGTATCGTCAACTGTAACAACTGTTGTTGAAGTAACGCTTTTTAACCTTCCTGAACGTCTTACACCCGCGCGAACAGGGTCATTGATACTAATAACAGCGCCGGGTCTACACATCAAGCCGCCTTCCATTGATGTCGTAAATGTCACCAATTCAGATTCATTTGCTTCCGAGAATGCAATTGCCTTTGCCAATCTTTGCGCCTGTCCCCGCGATGTACACGCAAAACCTTTTACCTGTTTAACGACAGTTCCAATTTTTGCTGATAATGTAGTATTTTCAAAAACTTCGTAATCTATATCTTGCGAATCCATATTGTAATAACTGACAGAAATTACAGAATGTCTTTGTTTTAAACTTGAACCTGAATAATTAAAACCATCACTTGAAATATTGGCAAGTGAGAAAAGGAACGAGGAATCCTTGGGAGAGTCTTGAGCAAGTAAAATACTGCCCGTTGACCAAATCGGCATACAACGCATGACGCCCGCAAGTTCATTTATTAAATCAAACGCGGAACTTGAAGATTGAATATTTACGTTGCAAGAAAATCTGGCTTCCTGTCCGCCGAAGCCATCATCAACAAGAGTATTTGCAAATTTTGATGCGGTTACAAAAGAAAACAAATCAAGGTTTGAATCTGCAATATGTGTACCAAATCCATATCTTTCTGTTGTCAAAAGATCAAGCAAAATCATCGCAGGGCAACTTGTCCAAACCGCTGAACCCATGACGCCATTAAATATATATCCTGTCGGGTAGACAATCCGGCCAGTTGTAGAATCAACAGTTGGCGTTCCTGAACTTGATGCACCGGCGCCCGGAATCCTTACTTTTATTCCGCGAATACGAAATTTCCGGCGGGGGATAGAACTGAACTGTTGAGAATCAAGCCTTATTGCGTTATATGCTGAGTTTGCATAAGTGCTTGCATCATCAATTATTTCTGCAAAACTGGCAAATTGAAAAGAATCTATTAAAGAAGAATCTGTTGAATCTGCCGTAACTCTTATAACTCTTATATCAACAGGAAAAGAACCTGTTATTTTTACTGAATAATCTTTTTGATATGCGTCAGCGGTTCGACCTGTAATCGTGTCCTCAATAACATCTGTAAAACCTCCTGAGTTGTATTGAACAGCAACTTTTAATTGAACAGTTGAACCGAGAAGATCGCCTTCTGTTGTTGCTTTTTGTATTTGCGGAAAACTGACAGTTACTTTTATGCGATCAACATTTGTATTTGTAATCTGTCTTGTAACTGGCGCTGAAGTTGTAACTGTTACACCAACAGGCGTGATAGAAGAAGAACTTTCAATTCCATCTACTTTTGTCTGGTTTGCAGTTCCAAAACGCGGTGTAAAACCTACGTTTTGAAAATTAAAATCTGTATCAGCGGGATTTGATGAATTTGCAGATGCTTTTAAAACAGGGGTGTCGTTTAAAAAAACATCTTTAAGATAAGCATTTGTATATGCGGTTGAAGTACGGTCTGTTATACCTTCCTTTGAAGCGGTTGCAGAACCTTCAATCTCTCCTTCTGATATAAGATCAAGAAAAGTTGCAAACTGTTTGCTGTGAAGCGTATCGGGCGTTCTTGTCGGTTGTCTTGGCGTTGGTGGCGGCGGCGGGCCGCCAGAACCGCGAATAATTTTTCTCTTATCGGTCATGCCTGAACTTGCTCCGTATCAATTCCACCAGAAATAACAACGGAACCTGTAAAAATCTCGCCGTAAACAATAGGAACAGGCGTTCCGGCTCTGCTAGTCTGTTGCGTTCCTGAAAAGCTGAATGAAATTCTTGGGTCTTGTTCACTAGAAAATTCAGGTGTTTTTGGCGTAGGAAACAGCATCCCACTTACGCCACTAAGAACCAAACTTGCACCAATAAGGCCAAGAGCCGCCGAACCATAAGCCCCTGCCGCATATAAACCTGTCGCACCTATTAAACCACCTCCGCCCGCTAATCCCGCACCTGAACCGCCTGCAAAAAGACCCGCACCCATAGGCGTAAATGATAAACCGATCAAGGCCACTCCAAGAAGCACTTTTCCGAAATTACCCCCCGAACCTGAAATAACAGGTACAAAAGATATATCTGATTTACCAATAGGATTGTGAAGCTCGTCCGCACCAATTTCTTCCTCATTAGTTATGACTTTATAATATCTATTTGCCATATGACTTTCCAGTTGCGGAAAATTATTTATCAAAAAACTTACGGCTTGGGCTACATTAGAAACATTTATATCTTTAAATTCTTTATGACCGACCTGTTTTGCCAGTTCTCCATATAACTTAATTTTGCGAAGCATAACGTAACCTCATTCCTGTGCATTTTAACAACCAAGGGTTGTAAGGTTCTTTACAAGATAGTCTATCTCTTAAATGATGTATTACATCGCCATCTACAAAAATCGCCACATGATTCAACCCGACAGCCCCGATTGACATAAATAATAAATCGTTGTTTTTTAGTTTTTCTTCGTTTCTTAATTCACGAAATCCTGTCCGCCATGCGCAACTTTCAAACATTGGATTATCTTGAAATTCTTCAGGTGTTGTTGGCCTTTCCCAATCTCTTAGTTCTATATTTAATTTTTCTTTGTAATATCTGCGAACAAGTGACCAACAATCAGAAACGCCCCAAACCCAAGGCAAACCGATCATATCTGGTTTATATCCTACTGGCGCATATTCGCCCCATGTTTCTGTTTTGGGGTTGACAATATACCAAGGCAAATTTGATTGCTCACAGCTTATTTTATCGGCTTCTGAAGCGACAGGCGGTGTTGTCGGGTGTGAATGAACTATACCAATGATTTCTCCAAGAGAATCTCCCGCAACAAAATCTTCTGGATTCATTATGAAGCATTGATGCGAAGTTATTGCCAAATTTTGACAAGGAAAATATTTTTCTTTTCCGCGAATATTTAACAAAAGACCGCATGATTCTTTCGGGTCTTGTTCCTTGGCATGAAGCAACGCGTCAGCCTTCCAAGTCATCCTGTAATTAATCCAATACTAGGAAATTCTGATCTAGTGCATTGACGTTTAGGCGCTCGAACTCCCGCCATATCAAAAACTGCCGCAAGTTCAAAAGATACAACAGTTCGATTTTCTGCTGATTTTCTATCAATAATATAAATTTCTTGCGGAAATTCAGCCGTGTTGTCTGGGGTTCCATAAGGGTTTACATCACTTGGAAAATTAGCGGCATCAATAAATTTTGCCTGCGTCCTAATTCTTTTAACAGTCGAACCTGTCAAATCGTTTCCTGTAGTTATTGCATTTACTGTAAGAAGTATTGCTGAAAGGGTTCCAAGAGCATTTGAAAATGTAAGGGTAGGGCGTGGAAGTTGTCCTTTACCATATTGAAAACCTTCAGCCTGAACAGGAAATCTTGTATATGCGTTACCTTGCCAAATTATTTCGCCGTTATCTTTCAAACTTGTTCCCGCATGAAAACGATAAGTTGTTGTTGCGCCATGTAATGAATTATCAAGAGTCAAAGTAAACAATTCAATTACCGCTGACGGATTGACTTTTTGTAAATCACTTACAATCTTATCTGAACTCACGGCTCGAATACCTGTCTAAATGTAGCGCTAATTGATGCCCTGTTATTGTAAGGAATACTTTTGTTCCAACCTTCGCAAACAAATAATTTTGCACCTGAAAGAGTGATTGAAACATTGCCGCTATTTGTTGCGCTTGAAGCCGCTGTAACTGTAAATGTATTTGCATCAACCGCTGTTGCAACTGTAAAAGAACCATCTGTTGCAGAACCCGATGTATAGTCAATCGTCAAAACATCGCCTATTGCAACGCCGTGATTTGAAATTGTAATTGTTACTGTGGTTCCTGATTGTGAATATGTACCTGTTTTTGTAAAACCTTCTCCGGGCGGTGTAAATGTAAAACTTTCCTGATCGTTTGCACGGCTATCAAGAAACGCTTCGACAACATCTGATTCAGTTTCACTTAATTCAAAATTAACATTATAGACTTTCGGGTTTTGATTGCTTGCTAGTCCAAAAAATATTCGTTGTTCAAATCCATCCGCAAACCTTACTGTGCGAACAGCGGGCGCAGACTTTTTTGAAAAGCCTTGATATGTGGGTGTGACGCTTGGAAAGGTTGCCATTTTAAGTTGCTAGTAAACCTCCCGGCCTTTTTTGTTTTATTAATTCTGATTGTATCGCTGAAGCAAGAGCAACGCCAAGTTCTTTTCCTCGATTTTCATTTGCGTCTGCCTGCATACCTTCAGCCGATACATTCACATTTATATTATTGACAATACCACCGCCTGCGCCGCCGATCTGATTATTTGATATTACTGTGCCGCTTCGTTTTGGTGTAAATATCTCCGGCCCTTTTTCTCCGACTAAATAACTACGCCCTGCGGATGCCGGCCCACCATTTGCAAGTCCCGGCAAGTTTGCAAACAATCCAATTCCTGTACTTTTTAGTAAGGTATTAATTCCAAGTCTTAACAGATCATTTGCAAGATTATTTATTATTGATCTTGCCGCCTCGCCAAGCGTTCTTGTTCCATTTATAGCGTCAACCAAGGCATCAGAAATACCAACTGCAATATCCTCTCCAATCTTTTTAAAAGCATCATTTAATTTTTTTGCTTCTTCTGCATTTCTTTTGATTTGTTCCCCTTTTAGTTTGTGCTGTAAATTTTGCTCTTGTAAAAGTTTTAACTCCTCTAATTGTTTGCCTTCAAATTGTGCTTCAAGCTCTTTTATTGCTAATTCATGTTCTTTTCTTATCCTTGCTTCTTCTGTAAGTTCTTTTGAAATAGTATTATTTTTTTGCAAAGAAGCATTTGAATCTGTTAAATTTTTCTTTATCATTTCAAATTCTTTACTTAAATCTCTAAGTTTTGCATCTTCAAGACTAAGTTTTAATTTATCAACTTCTTCATTTGCTTTTACAATATCTCTTTCAATAGCAAGTTTCGTTCCGCGATCACTTCTGTTTGTTCCTAAACCTTGCAGACTTTCTTCTAATTTTTTAATTTTTTCCTCAGTTTCTTCAATATTTCTTGATATTTCAAGCGCGCTTCCTGTTGCTAGAAGATCGTTGAATTTTTTTTGTTCTGAATTTGCTTTCATCAAAGCGGCGGCAACAAACCCAAGTCCAATAACCAAAAGACCGATTCCAGTTTTTGCAATGGCAATTTTAAATGCAGTAGCGGCGGCGGTAGCTGTAGCAAATCCCGCTGAAGTTGCCGCAAGTGTAGCTTTATAAGCAACAAGGCTTCCAAGAGATACTCTTGACGCAACAGTTATTCCAATAAATCCCGCTTTCAATGCCGTTATTTGTGCCGCAACAATAGGAACAACAACTGCAATTCCTTTTATAGCCGCCGCAATTCCAATAAATGTAAATGTAACTGTTCCCGCTTCACTATCAACAAAGCTGACAACTCCTTCAATTAATGCTGTCAAACCTTTAGTTGCTTTAAGAACTACAGGTAATAATTTATCGCCAAGTGTTAATTGAAGTTCAAGGACAGCGTTATTAAATGATTTAAATACTTCTGCGGGCGAAGCGTCCATAATCGCACCAATTTTGTCTGCACCTTCATCTGCTGATTTTGCTAAAGCTCTCAAAATGATGTCAGATTTAAGCAAACCTTTTGATGCAAAATCTTTTAACTTACCTGAAGCAATTCCAGTTTCGTCTGATATGGCTTTTAATAGTTGCGGAACCTGTTCTGCGATACTTCTAAATTCATCCCCTTGTAGACGCCCAGAACCTAAACCCTGCGCAAGTTGAGTAAATGCCGCGCTCGCTTCTGTTGCATTTAATCCCGCTAATTTTGCAATAGTATTAAAACCAATGAAAGTTGTTTCAATATCTTTTAATCCAATACCTAGCGGCCTTAATCTTGCGAAAATATCTGTTACACCTTTTGTTGCTTCAACTATTGATAAATTAAATCTATCTTGCGCCTTTCTAACTAATTCTTGCGCCCCTGCAAATTCGCCAAATTCTGAAGTCAAGACTTTCATTCTTAACTGTAAAGCCTGAAAGTCTGAAGCCGTAGTTACGGCCTGTCTTGCGACAGCGGTCAGAGCAACACCCGCAAATGCGGCTTTAAGTTTTCCTAAATTATTCTGTAACCCTGTTGATTGCGCCTGTACGCCTTTTAATGCTCTTGTGGCTTGCGAAGCATCAACTGTAAGTTTTACATTAGCCTGTGCCACAAATCAACAAAACCTTTTCTTATATATTAACCTCTATTTGCTCTTTGACGATTTATTTCTCTTTTTTCTCTTTCATTCTTAACTTCATAATATGCCGCCCAATATATCAGTTCTTCTTCTGTAATCAGAGAACGTAATTCTTTAATAGTTTTACCTAATTCTGTTGCGAGAAAAAATTCAAAATTTATCCAATTATCTCGCGATATTATTTTTTTGCTGTATCAACATTTAATTGAATATCAAACATAAATAATTCAATTTCGTTCAATACACTTTCTGGAAGTTCTCTTTGTAGGTTGGGCGCATCTGCGGGGCTAAATGCTTTCGAGCCGTCTTCGTTTTCTGCGTTTTTACAAAGGAGATATGTTGATATTGTCAAAGCATCATCTGTATTTGCGGCGGCTTGAGCGCGAACACGATCATCCCTTGTTAAAGGTTTGAAATATAAATTAGCTTTTACAACGCCATTAGCGTCTTTAAATTCGTATTTTCTTCTGGCTGTCATCTGATCTTTGTAAGATTCAGTTAACAGGTCAATAGTTCTTTTTTGCATTGGTTGATTAGTTGACTAATAAACCTAATGTATCAGATAGCGCTTGTTATGGTACCGCTTGTTATAAAACTGATATTTATTACTTGAACCTCGCCAAGTGTTGCGCCATATTCTGCGTTTGTAATAATTCCCGCAAAGCTAATTTTTTTGGCTGAAGTTGATGAATCAGGAAATAATTCAAATAATGCGTCAGCGTTGTCGCCTGTTGTTAATACATCATCAATAAATGTTGTATAGCCTGCACCTGTTTCTGATGGATTATAAAGAAGTTCGGCTGAACCTTCGCCCGCGATCAAACCGCCGATATTTGATTTAAATGTATCGCCTTGTTTTGTTGTTTCCATCGTGTCTTTTGTTATAGACAAAGACCATGATCTTGTTTGTCCAACGTCAGCTTCGGTGCCGCCCGCATTTTCAAACATAATTTTCCCAACATCGCCCTTGATAGCCATAACAAAAAAAAGAATTATTTATAAATATATTAACTCTTATTTGATTTTTTTACATCTTTTTTTAATTTTTCTTGAGTTTCCATATATCGCCTACAACGTCCATCCCAATAAGCGGGGTCACGGCGACCCTTTACAGCTTCGATTGCATCAAGCATTTTTTCTGTAATTTCCATTAAAGTTCCTCAAAAATTTCAAAGGTCATTCGCAATTGCGTTTGGAATTGACCTTCTGGATTTGGATTATCTACGACCTCCGGCCCAATCGGGGCATCAAAGATCACACTAGAAACTGTAATTCGATTGTATAAATCCCGCAACCTTTTGCCAATTGTATAGTTATCGCCTGAACCTATTCCCTGCGGTGTAAAGATATTAAAAACAACAATACCATTTACGCGATTCAATCCGTCTGCATTTCCCTGCGTCAGATAATTACTTTCACCGAATGTTGTAAGGCATTGAACAAAAGTTGTTACAGCGCTACTATCAAACGACATATTATGAAAAACAACAGATATTGCGGGGCTACTGGCAAGTTCTGTCGCAACTCTAGCTTCAATTGTTGCTCTTACTGTATTTAAATCAATAGCGGCCATTATTTACCCCTTATTTGTTTGTAAAGGTCTTGAATTTCATTTGCAAGTTCTTTTGCCAACAAATCAAGATGTTTTGCCTTTAATCCTTGTTTGCTCCTGTATGTACCACCCCAAGACGGCGGCAAACTTGTTCCAAACATAACAGGCTCAGCATAAGGAACATTATTATGAATATGATATTTTTTTCTAAAATTTTCTTTACCTAGTTGATAATTCAAAGGTTTGGGCGGTCTTATAACAGTTCCTTTACCTGATGAACCATATTTACCTTCTTTTGCGGGGGCGCCGCTTTCTGCGTTTTCTCCAATCTGCCAAGAAACAGCAAGTCTTCCAGAATCTACAGGCGAGCCTTCTTTGACAATACGATCTCCTGTCAATACTGCAACAGATAACAAAGTATTAATTTGTTCTTCTGAATAATCCCCGATTTGGTCAACGCGTATTCTTCTCATGTTCTTAAATATAAGGTGTATGAAATATCGGTTCCGCCTGATGTTTTAGTAAGGACGCGAATAATATTATGTACAATACTTGAAATAAGAACCTTATCTTTTGTCGTAGGTTTTGCCGTAACAGCCGCCGCAGATATTGTAATTTTTTTATCTTCCGCCTGAATAAGTTCATTAACTTCACGCAAATTTACATCTTCAAAAACAGCTTTGACAGTTGCATCGCTGTTCGATTCAGAAATAACGCCTGTTGTTGTATTGTAAGAACCCGCAGTAATAGTTCTTATAGTCACGTTTTGACCAAAGCCCTCAATTGATGCAACCTTATCAATTGCCTTTTGAATAGCACTCGCGAAGTTTGGCATTAGATTTTATAGGCGATGCAAGCGCCACTACTTAAAGTGATACTTGTAAATAATCCATAGATAGTTTGACCCGCAAGAAAAGTTTCAGAATCAATTGAATTTCCTGAATAATTATGTGAAGCCGTGTTGATTTGCGTATCTTCTTTGAAAAAAATACTTTTGAATCTGCCTGTGTGTGCGGATGTATCTGTGATTAGCTCCCCGCCAAGTGTGTAATCTGGGTCAGCGTTGTACATTGATTAACTCCTTTTGATTGAAATGTTACCCGGCCCACTTATTCGCAAGCCTGTGAAATAGCGTTCAAATAATGGCGGAACGCGATCAGCGCCAACGGAACCGCTGAATACGGGTTCAACAGCGACACCGCCAACGCCTACTCTTTTATAATCCTCCAAACCTGATAAGCCAAGCCCATTTCTATTATTATTTAGATAAACAGCCAATATTGCCTGCGCTCTTTTTACCTGATCTGGAATTTCTGTATCTGTAAAATAATCTGTTGAAATGCGAAAAGGAAATCCGACAGCATAAGTATTTACATAAGTGTCTGGTTTTCTGACTCCTGTTCGCGGCCATTGTAAAGCCTGCGTATCTGTTGCCCTTGCTCCAAGAAATCTTTCGCGATCAATCCTGACAGTTGCAGTATAAAGTGCGCGATTTTTGTTATCTGTAGTCGAACCATCCCACGCCGCAACATCATCATCAAGAATAAGTCCTTCAATGATTGCGTTTGCGTCTGCAAGAGTTAAATAACTATTTGCTGATGCGTCTCCCGCTGTTGCTGTTATCGTGATTGCCATTTTCGACCTTAGATTTAGATTTACGTTTTTTTGTTTTAGTAGGGATAGAAGCCACCACAACGGCAGCTTCTTTTTCCCTTATTCGCTTAAAAGCAAACAATCCCATTAACTTGATGCACCTTTTAGGGCAACAAAATTAATAACAATTGCTTCACTCAATGAACCGCCAGAAACGTTTGTAACTGTTATTCCAAAAGAGCCTGCGGCGATTGCTGAAACTCCTACCAAGTAAGAACCCGCAGTTCCCGCAGAACCATGAACAGCAACGACAACATCAGTTGCAGCGATCTTGTCGTTTGTAACTGTGAAACTTGCTTCAGCCGCAGCGCCTAACGCCGCGTCATTCATAGTAATCTGACCTGACTCCGCGTTAAGAGTCACACCTGTTGTTTTGTTAGTCGCTTGGGTAACAGTTCCGCCTGTAGTTGGGCCGGCTAGTTTTCCCGCACTAACTTCAAATAAAGATGGCATAATTAGTTACCTCTAGTCTTGATTAGATACGTTGGTAATCCTTACGATACCAATGTTCTTTGTTTCGTAGACCTTCGACCAGTTGCCTACAGTTTCAAGCTGACTTCTTGTTGGGTTTGTTGTAGTAACAGCCCACTTAGAACCGACAGGATGATATGTGTAATGTAAGTCAATAGACATAGCATCAGACTTTGCGAGAATGTCGCGGTCTGTCTCTGTGGTTAACCCTGCCTGCTCGCCCGATGCTACGGAGCCGGCTGTAAAGGCGTAGGTCGAATACTCCGTTGAAGCACCTGAGCCTGTGGTTGGAACGTCATCCGAAACAATTACCCGCAAGCCCATGAACGTTGGAACTGTTGGGCTACCGAAAGCGTTTGCAGTTGTACCAGAAGTTGCGGCTGTATCAGCATCGCCATTGTTGTCATAAATACGATCAATAGCGTTTCTTTCTAGTAGGTCATAGTAAACCTTACTGTGCATTGCTAAAGCTGTTAGCTTGTCGCCTTGATCTCCAAGAATCGCTCTTGCTCTTGCAATATGGCGTGGAGATAATGCTGTTGGGCTATCGCCTGATTCAGAATCAACAGTTAATCCAAAGAAAGCTGAGTTGCTATCGTTTGCATTGATTGAACCAAATACACCTGAAAGACAAGAGAATAAATCCTTCTGTCTTTGGTTTGCTATATAAGCACCGATTTTCTGCCCGATTGCAGCCATTGGGTCAGCGCCAGAAGCAAGCGCAGCCAAGTCTCTTGACTCAAATGCGCGACCCCTATGTAATACAACGCCGATTTGCTGATCGGTTGAAATTTTGCCGGGTGTTAATGATGAAGAATCGGAAAGAACTTCAAAATCGCCTGAAAGGTTTGCTGAGAAGAAAGGAACCTTGACAAAATCTCCTCCCTCAGTAGCATTAAGCTCCGCCATAGGCTGAACCACACCGCTTGCCAAGAAAGCATCGCGTTGCGTTGTCTGTTCGATAACGTATGGCGTAAAAATTTCAGGAATTATTATATCTGAGCGTAAAACCGCCATAGATAACTCCTATAAAAATGTTTAACGGTATGGGCGCAGCCCTAACATTCTCAGCGCAGCTTTGAATTGTTACTTATATCTTAACCCCAATTCTGTTATTTGTAATTCTTTGCAAGCTCTTTTGCACGTTGCCAACCTTCCCTGCCGTATTTTTTAAATATTTCATGTTCAACAGTATGTTCCCCGTTTGCTAATCTGCGCATCATTTCAGGGTCAAACTCGCCTGTGTTCACTTGAGTTCCGCCAGTTCTAGCAACGGGCGCTCCTGTTCCTGTTGCGGGCTGATTTTTTAACAAATAAGCGTGATCTTTTGATAACGAATTTTTTGCCCATTCTGTAACATTGTGACGTTCATAACCATCAACAACGACAGGCTTTCCATCCTTCAGTTCAATACGACCTTTTAAAAAGTTATCATGTACAAGTTTTGGGTTGTGTGTCACTTCCGCCAAGGCTTGTATGGCGGGGGAAATAAGTTCCAACTCTCGAACCCTTGCTTTGAGTTCTTCGATTTCTTTATCTTTTGCGGCGCTTCGCTCTCGGAACTGTTCTTCGCTTTTTTGGATTGCTTCTTTGTAGTTTCCTTGTTCTTCAAGTTTTTGTTGCTCCGCTTTATTTTTATAATCAATTAAAGCCTGAACATCTACGCCATCAGGTAAAGTTTGCAACGTTTTTTCAACTTTACTGAATTTTCGTTTTTCTTCTAATATTTCTTTATTCTTACGATCAAGCGCTTCGATTCTGTTTAAAAGTTCTTGTTCTCTCGCGTTTGTTTGTGGTTCAGAAGTCGCGGACTCCTGAATTTGTTCTTCTGACATAAACCCGCAGGGTTAAATTTTCCTTATCTTATCAAGACCACTTCGTTTTGTCAGCCCAATACGCCGCGCTTGTTTTACCTTTAGCAATATTTTTTGCGTGTCTAGCTTTAAAACTTTTTCTTTTTGCTTTATCTGCATCTGATTCGCCTTT